>Ga0187770_10000020_pt1 | contig 71736 bp, 68 predicted proteins | sample 0116_SJ02_MP02_2_FD_133154 | JGI IMG/M metagenome (GOLD analysis project Ga0187770, IMG submission 133154) | Tropical peat soil microbial communities from peatlands in Department of Meta, Colombia - 0116_SJ02_MP02_20_MG | ecosystem: Environmental > Terrestrial > Soil > Wetlands > Peat | place...
TACCGCAACGGCTGGAGGTTGTTGAAAGCCACACCGATTGCCGGGATGAAGTTGGATCACATCACAGCGGATGATGCGGAAGCACTTCGCTTCCCCGGATCATCCGCTAACGCCAACAACGCACTCCGCACCTTACGGCGGATGCTCAACAAGGGGAAGGAATGGAAACTGCTCTGGAACGTTCCAGAGTTCAAGCTGTTCAAGGAAGAAGGGCGCTCGTTGCGGCTGGACGAGGAAGCTGAACGCAAGCTTCTTCCGGTTGCGGAGCAACCGCTCAAGGACATCGTGATCTTGATGCGTGATACAGGGATGAGAAACGTGCGTGAGCTCTACCGAATGCGCATTGAGAACATCGATTGGAACAACCGTGTGATCTTCAACCCGAACAGCAAGACGCTGAAAGGGAGACGATTCATTCCCATGAGCGACCGGGTTCTGGATCTTCTGATGCTCCGTTGAGCTGGTCGGACAGAGGGATGGGTTTTCCCATCAGTTCGGAAGGGAAAACATATCGGCGCGGCATTCGTGAACAGACAACGGGTCAAGGCTCGTCGGGCGGCCGGATTGCCTCAGGATCTGGTGCTGTACTGTGCTCGCCACGATTTCGGAACTTACGTTCTGAGTCGGACTGGAAATCTGAAAGCGGTGATGGATGCGATGGGACATGCGGATGTGAAGATTGCGATGAACTATCAGCACCCAGAGCTAGAGATTGTGCGTGACGCGATCAACTCACGGCACACTTTACGGCACACCGCCGAAACCACTAATTAGATAAGTAATTGATTTCTTAGGCAGAACCCAGCAAATTCGGAGTGACCTCAACAGTGACTCTGGATCAGCATATCGGGGTTCGAATCCCTGGGGGCAGCCATTCTAAAGAGCCAATTCTGGCGCAGGGTTTCGTCGATTTCTTATTTCTCCGGGGCTTTGCTGTCGGCTCCGTACCACAGCCAAATTCTGGCCAGATCCTTCAATTAGGACAGTACCGGATTCCGTCCCCGCGCAGTCTTCGCCTAGCAGACGTGATACGCTTCTACGCTGCATCGCGGGAGTTCCACGATTCGGAGGAGACAGCCAGCATGAGAAGTTTAGTATTGCTTCTGTTCGGAATTGCCCTATGCGCCGACTCGGCTCCCAGTCAGACGGAACCGGAGGTTCGTGATCGCATCGTCGGCACGTGGAAGCTGGTGTCCGCGGAAGAGACCATGAGGGACGGCACCACTCGTCCTTTTCCTGCTTTCGGACCGCACGGTAAGGGCTTCCTCATGTATCAGCGCGATGGTTACATGTGCGGTGACCTTGTAAATCCCGATCGCCCCAAATGGGCCGATCCGGCGCACACCACGCCGGAGGAAAAAGCGGCTGCCGCAGACGGCACCTTTGCTTACTGCGGCAAGTATGAAATCGACGTGAAACAACAGCGGATTGTTCATCTGCCGGAAGTGGCTACCGACCCGGGATATGTGGGATCGCGGCAGGTCCGGCCTTATCGCTTGGAAGGCAACCGCCTGATCCTCAGCGATGTTGAGAAGGACGACCCCTCGGTTGCACGCTGGAAGATTGTGTGGGAGAAAGTGCAGTAGGGTCTTGCGGCCGATCTTCTCCCTCTGGCGTCGCCATGTGCCATGACTTTCCAGTAAAAGTGGAATCTTCCACGCGGGCTGTCGATCGTGGCGTCAGGGCGGCATTTCAAGTGGTTTTGAAAAGCCGCCCTGATTTCTTTTTCGCCCAGATCAGGCGACGTCGAAGCGATCGAGGTTCATTACTTTGGTCCACACCGCCACGAAGTCCTTCACAAACTTCTCCTTCGAGTCCGCGCACCCGTAAACTTCCGCGATGGCGCGAAGCTGGGAATTCGAGCCGAAGATCAAGTCAACGCGGGTTCCGGTCCACTTGACCTGGTGCGACTTCCGATCACGCCCCTCGTACGCGCCGCCAGAACCATTGCCCGAGGGCCGCCATTCTGTTCCCATGTCGAGCAGGTTGACGAAGAAGTCGTTGGTCAGTGTCTCCGGCCGCTTGGTGAAGACGCCGTGTTTAGAATTCCCGGCATTCGCACCCAGCACGCGCAGGCCGCCGACGAGAACCGTCATCTCCGGCGCCGTCAGCGTCAGCAATTGCGCCCGATCCACCAGGTACTCCTCCGCCGACGCGCGACCGTTGCCGTTGAGATAGTTGCGGAAGCCATCGGCCTTCGGCTCCAGCGGTTCGAAGGACTCGACGTCAGTCTGTTTCTGCGAAGCATCCGTGCGCCCCGGCGTGAAGGGAACCCTCACCTTGTGCCCGGCTTTTTTCGCCGCTTCCTCGACGGCTGCGCAGCCGCCGAGAACGATCAGGTCGGCGAGCGAGACCTTCTTCCCGCCGGATTTTGCGCCGTTTAACTCTTTTTGGATCGCTGAGAGCTTCTGCAGCACCTTCGCAAGCTGAGCCGGCTGGTTGACGGCCCAGTCTTTTTGTGGAGCCAGACGAATGCGCGCCCCGTTCGCTCCACCACGCTTGTCGGAGCCGCGGAATGTGGACGCCGATGCCCAAGCCGTCGACACCAGTTGGGAGATGGACAGTCCGGATTTGAGGATCTTGGCCTTCAGAGCGGCAATGTCTTTCTCCGCGATGAGTTTGTGATCCACGGCGGGGATCGGATCCTGCCATGACAGGGTCTCCTTCGGGACCAACGGCCCGAGATAACGCACGATCGGACCCATGTCGCGGTGCGTCAGCTTGAACCAAGCGCGGGCAAACGCGTCTGCGAATTGATCCGGATGCTCGTAGAAGCGCCGTGAAATCTTTTCGTACGCAGGGTCGAAGCGCAACGAGAGATCCGTGGTCAGCATAGCTGGCGCGTGATGCTTGGAGGGATCGTGCGCATCCGGCACCGTACCGGTGCCGCCGTTGTTCTTGGGTGTCCACTGATGCGCACCGGCCGGGCTCTTGGTCAGTTCCCAGTCATATTTGAAAAGGTTCTCGAAGTAGTTGTTGCTCCACTTCGTCGGCGTGGTAGTCCAGATGACTTCCAGGCCGCTGCCGATCGCGTCATCGCCTTTGCCGGTGCGGAATTTGCTCCTCCAGCCGAGACCCTGCTCCTCGATGCTGGCGGCTTCCGGCTCGGGGCCTACATTGGTCGCAGGGCCCGCGCCATGCGTCTTGCCAAAGGTGTGACCGCCGGCAATCAGCGCGACCGTTTCTTCGTCGTTCATTGCCATGCGGCGGAAGGTTTCGCGAATATCCCGGGCCGCCGCGATGGGATCGGGGTGGCCGTTCGGCCCTTCCGGATTCACATAGATCAGACCCATCTGAACAGCGCCGAGAGGATTGTCGAGCTGACGGTCGCCCGTGTAACGCTCGTCGGCCAGCCACTTGCCTTCGGGGCCCCAGAAGACGTCCTCTTCGGGCTCCCAGGTATCCGCACGGCCGCCGCCGAAACCGAACGTCTTGAAGCCCATCGACTCGAGGGCGACGTTGCCGGCGAGAATCATCAGGTCGGCCCAGGAGATCTTGCGGCCGTATTTCTGCTTGATCGGCCACAGCAGCCGGCGCGCCTTGTCGAGGTTCACGTTGTCGGGCCAGCTATTGAGCGGCGCAAAGCGCTGCTGTCCGGCCCCGGCGCCGCCGCGGCCGTCGCCGATGCGGTAAGTGCCGGCGCTATGCCAGGCCATCCGGATAAACAGTGGCCCATAGTGGCCAAAGTCGGCCGGCCACCAGTCCTGCGAGTCCGTCATTACGCCATGAAGGTCCTTGACCACGGCCTTCAGGTCGAGACTCTTGAATTCCTTGGCGTAATCGAACTTCTCGCCCATCGGATTGGACAAGTTAGAGTGCTGGCGGAGAATCTGAAGGTTCAGCTGGTTCGGCCACCAGTCACGGCTGGTGTGTGCGGTGGTTGTGGCGCCCGTGAAAGGGCACTTGGCTTCGCTTGCCATGCTTTGTACTTGGTTAACGACGTCTGTCGCCATAAGTTCTTCCTCCTTACCTATTACCGAAAATGATCGCGATGAAACGCAAAATCATGTCGCTTGCTGATTCCGACGTGCCACCAGCCACGCTTCTTTCGCCGGCCGAACTCAATATGATAGGTCTCCCTCGGGCGCATCGCAACCGCGTGCATCGCAACCAGGAGGGCTGGGCGATGTGCATGTGGAACTTGCCGCTGAAGGCTCCACGGAAATTTCCGGCAGTGAGTTCGCCTCTGTTGAGTGGTATTCTGTGATGTGAATCCCCTCCGGCTCGATCTTCGGCGTTATGTCTGCGAACGGATCGCCCCGTCCGGACTCTAGTCCTGTCTAAATCCCACGCTTCCGAGCCGGTGGCCCGGCTTTTTTCTGCAAGGCACTTCCAGGCTTCGTGACGAACCCCGCGTGCGCCTGCGCGCGACCCTCCGACCTGGAAACGAAACTCGATCTTACGAAAGGACTTCTTATGAAACTCATGGTGATGGGTGCGGGCATGATGGGCTCGGCGGCGGCGTTCGACATGGCGCGCACGCCGGCCGTGGATGCGGTTACGCTGGCCGATAGCGACGTGAAGCGGGCGCGCGAGGTGGCGGCGCGGGTAAATCGCATGACGGGCGGAAGGAAAGTCCGGGCGGTTGCGATCGATGCCAGCGACGAAAAAGCGGCGGCGCGGCTGATGCGCGGTCACGACGCCGCGCTTTCGGCCGTCCCCTATTTTCTCAACCTCGGTCTGGCGAAGGCTGCGATCGAAGCGCGGTGTCACTTTGCCGATCTGGGCGGGAACAATACCGTGGTGCGGCAGGAACTGGCGCTGGCGAAGAAGGCCGAGAAGCACGGAGTCGCACTGGCGCCCGATTGCGGCCTTTCGCCGGGCATGGCGTCGATTCTGGGCGGTGAGCTCGTACGCCGGCTGGGCGGCCACGCCGATGCGCTGCGGCTTTACGTGGGTGGCTTGCCGGAGCAGCCCACGCCCCCATTTCATTATCAGCTGGTGTTCTCCGTCGAAGGGCTGATCAACGAATACGTCGAGCCGGCGCGCATTCTGCGCAAAGGCAAGCTCACCACGATTGATCCGCTGACCGAGCCGGAGGATTTCTACATGCCGGGATTTGCGCCGCTGGTTGCCTTCCACACTTCAGGCGGCACCTCGACGCTGCCGGAGACATTCGAAGGGAAGGTCGGCGAATGCTTTGAAAAAACGCTACGCTATCCCGGACACTACGACCTGCTCTGCGAGCTGAAGGAATTGGGACTGTTCTCCAGCGAAAAGATCAAAGTCGGTAAAACGGAAATCGCTCCGCGAGCGATGATAGCGAAGATTCTTGAGGGCAAGTTCGCCTCGAAGGGGCCCGATGTCTGCCTCATGCGCATTGAAGCGCACGAGTCGGTGAATCGCGCAGGAGTCCGCGGGCTACTGGGCGGGCGGCTGAAAGGACGCGTGGCGTCCTTCACCATGGTGGACCACTACGACGCCAAGACCGACATGAGCGCCATGATGCGCACCACAGCTTTTCCGGCGTCGATTGTGGCGCAGATGCTGGCCTCGGGTGCAATCAGCAAGCGCGGCGCCGTGTTGCAGGAACGCGACGTGCCTGCTGACCTGTTCCTGGATGAAGTGGAGACGCGCGGAATCAAGATCGCCTACGCGGTCGAATGAGACGACGTGCTGTTCGAAAAAAAAACCGCACAGCGGGTGCTGTGCGGGTGAGAGTTGAGATGCTTTCAGAAGGATGAAGCCCTATAAAAAGAACCTCTAGGCCTTGGCGAACTTGCGGCGAATCGCGCCCGCCAGACCGATCAAGCCGGTACCCAGCAAGGTCAAACTGGCGGGTTCCGGAACTGCGCTATAACCGATAAATTCCTGCGGCATCCCCCCCCAGGACTGCGTCCCGGCGACCGGTGTGTACAGGAACAGGCCAGCGTAGGCGCTCTTGGGAGCGTTCACGGCCAGGCCCAGGTACGTCGAGTCGATCAGGCCGGCGCCAATGGTTGCGAAATAGGATTGGCTGCGAGCGTTGCTCGAGAACAATCCCCAGATGGCCCATTGCGCCAGTAGTTGCTCCTGCCGTGTCCCCAGCGCCGGATCCAGAGTATTGTTTAGCATGCTCTTGAAGATCAGGCCGGCGGCGCGATAGTCGAGTGAGGTTGTTGCTCCAAACATGCCGACGCCCGTGAGAAACGGGGTTACGGTCGCCTGCCAGGTTTCGCCCAGACGGATGTTGTTGTCGAAGCTGTCACACAGCAGCGGCGTAAGGGTAGAGCTGCCGTTGATGGAGAAGTAGTAGGGATATCCGATGTACGGTGAGCCGTTCGCACTCGCGCCTTCATGGCCTTCGTAGGTCATGGTGACCGAGTTGGCGACGGCGGTGTTGGCCAGAACCAGGGCTATCAATGCGACGAAGAAAGCGAGAAATGTACTGCGTGCACGCATCTAGTTTGCCTCCGAGCAAACAACCGATTGCTGTCTCCCTGACAGCCGGTTCGTTTCTTCTACCGGGAATCTGCTGAAGACCTCGGGGGATGGTCCAGTCCCGGGGTAGTGCCGTGGGAGCGGCAAAAGACATTTCGGCTACGGAACTGACTCCCGTAACCAAGGTCATGGTACCAACGGAACGGCGCTCGGTGGAATAGCACATCTGTGGCATTACTTTAGTCACATGCCAGGGAGGGCCTAAAGACCGACGAGTCCTCCGACTCTGCCATATTCCAACGCCCGGTTGGAGGCGGGTCGAAGGCGAAATGGGGAGCAGGATGAGGTGCGCTTCGTGAGTGACAGTCATGCACAACATATTTTGTGCAAAGGGATGCACTGTCTGCTAGCATGTTGGGCTATCGCAAGCGGCATCCCTCGGTGTTGCTTGGAGATGGCGCAATACTGCAATGGCACTGCAACTGCTTGGATTCAGGCAAGTAAGTGTCCAGAGCGCCCAAGCGCTAAAGGCAGGTAGTTTTGGTGGATTCTCCGGGAGCAGGCAACGTTGAAACGGTGATCCGGCGCCGCCGGACCCGCCGTCATCGCCGAAATCTTCTTCTTCGCCGTGCCGCATTCTTCCTCGTTCTCGCCGGTTTGACCTTTGCCCTTGCCTCAGTCGCGCTTCAGTACCTGAGTCCCTCGCTGCTGAACCGCGCGTCGAAACCGGCTGTGCCCGACCAGACGGCCGCCGAGGCGAACGCCAATTTGCTCGCCATTACGCAGCAGGAAGCCTCGCGCACGGTCGAGGATCGGCCCGTGTATCCCTATTCGGTTGTGCCCGGGGGCGTAAAAGACGCGCGCGAGCTGAAGTGGATTGCAGAGCATGATCCGGTGGTCGCTTCGCACTACGCCGGATTCGACTACGACCGTGCGCGCGTAGTGCGCCTGGTTCTGGCCCGCACCGCTTATGTCTCGTATCGCATCGGCAACCGCGTTTATTGGACCCGCCGCCGCGTTACATTGAAGAAGGGCGAGACTGTGATTACCGATGGCAAGATCACGGCGCGCACGCGCTGCGGCAATCGCGTCGAGGAAATGCCGCAACAGGCGACGTCGTCGTCCGAGCCTCCGGCGGCCAAGTTTGAAGAGCCCGTGCAGCCCGCGACCGGAACCGCCGTCGAAAATCCTCCGGTTCCGTTCCAGTCGGCATTGGCGAATCGCATGGGCGTTCCGGGTCTGGGACCTGCTCCGCTGCTGAGTTTGTATGATCCGTTCGGGAGAGGAGTCTGGATTCCGATTGAGCCTCCACCGCTGCCCGGAGTTTGCGCACCCAACAAGAAAAACGGAACCACCGTCACCACGGGCAAGAAGAAGAAGGGCGATCCTTGCGGCGGCCCTGGCGGAAAGGGCGAAGTTCCTGAACCGGGAACATGGCTGCTCGTCGCGTCTGGCTTGAGCGGGATGTACGGGATGGCCCGGCATCGCTTGGCGAAAGGCCGCCTGGTCAAAGCTTAGGGCGCAGGGTCATTACCGGTTCTAATACCAAAGTAAGCCTTACCGCCCCCACTCACTGCTACAATTTTCCTAGGTATCCGGATAATGGAGCGTCCGGATTCCTCTTTGGCCAAAGCTTTCATGCGTGGTTTCTCCCCCATTGCGGTCACTCGGCTGCTGCCGGCCGCGTTGTGTCTGCTGAGTGTTTCCATACCGTCGCTCACTCGAGCGCAAACTCCACAAGCCCGGCCCAGTGCGGTTCAGCAGATCCGCGTCCTCGACAGTAAGGGTGCAGTCGAGATTGAAGTTGAGGCCAGCGATCGCATCGTTCCGCAGACACAAGTGTTGACCGGTCCCGATCGTCTGGTGGTGGATTTTCCCAACGCGATCCCAGGCTCCAGGTTGCGCAGCCAGTCGGTGTATCAAGGAGAAGTGAAAGACGTTCGCGTGGGCCTGTTTCAGGCTAAACCTCCAATCACCCGCGTAGTACTCGATTTGAATAGCCCCCAGTCGTATCAGGTCTTTTCCGGCCGGACTGTAATCATCAAGGTCCCCGGCAACGGTGGAAGTGAGGCCGCTTCCGTCGCCGACCCATTTGTGGCTCCAGCGCGTCCCGGCGTGGTTGCCACGAATTACACGAGGGGAGCGGAACGAGTTTCCGCTCCGACGCACACGCCGGCGCAAATGTCATTGCCGGCGGCGCCCAAGCCGCTGGACGTGTGGTTCCGCGAGGGACTTTTGAAGATCAAGGCCAACAAGGCCACGCTGTCGGAGGTCCTGTTCGCGGTGCAGCAGCGCACCGGAGCGGAAATCGGCATCGTGGCCGGCGCCGAACAGGAGCAGGTCGTGGTCGATCTGGGCCCGGCACCGGCGCCGCAGGTTTTGTCCGAGCTGCTGAATGGTTCCAGATTCAATTTCCTGATTGTCAGCTCGCCCAATGATCCCGCCCATCTGGATCGCGTGATCCTGAGCCAGCGCAATGAGAGCCTGGTTATTTCTCGCGCCCCGATTCCAAATAACGTCGTCAACAACGTGCCCAGCAACACTGCCGCTGAAGACGACGAGGAAGTGATGCGCGCTGCGCCGCCTCCGCCGCCACCTCCCGCTCCCCGCCCGCAAATGCAGCCGGAATCGCGGCCAGACCTCAACACCCCGCCCAGCGAGAATCCCCCGCAATAATTGTCTAAAGAAAATCGCGCCTGGAACGAACTACGGCGGCGTGATCAACCGGACTGGCACCGGCGATGAGCCGTTGATTGAGTAGGAAGCCGTGGGATCGTTGCCGTCGCCGCAGCCTACGACATTCAGCACGGTTGCGGTCATAGTGCCGCCGCCGATGGGACCGGGCCACAGAAACACCTGCAAAAAACCGATGATCGTAACTTGTGGCTGGTTGACTCCAAACCCCCCGGGCCAAGTGTTGCCGTTAAAGATTGGCAAAGAAACAATGCTCGAACTGGCGGTGATGGGCTGGCCGACCGAAGCGTAGGGATTCGAGGGCCCGGCTTTGACGGTAAGTGGAAAGCTGGTGGTATCGATCGTGTCCCCCGACTGGGTCAGGCAATTCACCGCCGTGGCCGTATCGGCAGCGCGATCGACCGTAAAGTCGAGCTGGGCACCGTTAAAGGTGCCACAGGAGTAAGAAGTAGCAACATCGCAGCCGCCGATGGCTTCCTGGAAGTCTGATCCGTTCGCACACGCAGGAACAGCGATGGGTGCCGGACTAGTGGAGATAAGCGCAGGGATGTAGTATCCGCCTGTCGCGCCGCCCCTTTCCTGACCTATGCATGTGCCGCCGCTGCATGGGTCGGTCAATTGAAATCTCTCACCGATGATGATGTCCTGAACCGACCCAACCAGCTGGATGCCTGGAGCAAAGATCCGCGAGCTACGAGGATGAACGATTTCGCCGGCCCCTCCAGCCGGGTCCATATTCGGGATGACCCATGGCTTTACGCAGCGTGGCGATACCGGCACAATGTCGCCGCTGGCAGTGTAGTTCTCGGATTCGGACGAGTTGTACGCTTCAGCCGTGGCTGTGGCGCTGACAGTGTTCGAGGCGCTGCTCCAGATGCGCGAAAACAGGCTGGGCATGCCGCTGCGAACCACCTGCACCTGCACCTGTGGATTCACTCCAAATGGCGAGCCAAACGAGATGTTGCAATCGGTGGTCGTGCCGTTGTAGAGGAACGTCACCGTCGAGGTACCAGCCTGGGAGTTCACGCTGTTCTGGCCGGCGGCTGCCTGCGCAACCTCCCTTGCCAGCGTACACGCCACGGGCCAGGGGGCGGTCGAGCTGCCGTTAATGTCGGTATTGTTGGGATCCCCGGTGACTCCGCTAAGGGAAAGAATTCTGGCGCCGGCAAGAGCGCCGGCGTCGGCCGCGCGCTGCGCTTCCTCGCGCGCCAGATAAAGTGTGACCACGTCGATGGCCAACGCGGCCATGCCGATGATGGCTACCATCGCTACCGCGACCAGCAGCAGTGTGACACCCCGTTCCCGACGCCGTTCGCAGCGGCTCCCGGCTCCGAAGCCGGGGCGGAGCTGGCGCTCCGGGCAGGCGGCTTGGGCTGGGCGGGCTGCGCCGGGCCGACTGGCTGGAGGCCGATTTCCTCGAGGCCGATTTGATTGAAGAATGACAGGGGGTCTCATAAAGTTTCAGTTCTCATTCATGGCTACGGCGGACACTGTGATCGAAGTAGGCAGCGCTGTGGTTGAGCCGATCAGGCTGGCCACACGTCCGAATTGCCACTGGTACACATACTGAATGCTGACACAGGTACTGATGACTGCGAGGTTTCCACTTCCTACGGCTCCAGTGGCGCAACTCGCGCTCGGCAGACCTCCACCTAAGGACGAATAGTAATATCCCCGGTTGATGATGAAGGTCTGCACTCCAACGGTGCACGGAGGTCCCGACGCAGAAAAAGTCCACGTCAGGTTCGTGGGACCTGCGGGCGCAGTAATGCCGCAATTTGCGATGCTGTTCGCGACCAGATAGTTTTGCAAAGCCTGAAAGGCGTCGTTCACCGAAGTGGGGAGGCCGTTCGCATTGGTAGGATTGGTCAAGTCGCTGGCCGGATCGGCGGCGGCGATGCGCGCCGTGTCGCGCGCGATGTTGGTCAGTTTCTGCTTGAGGGTAAACGCGCCGCTGAAGTCGTAAATGCCCACCACAAACAGGACCAGCAGGGGCAAAGACACCGCAAACTCGACGATCTGGGCGGCACCTTCGTCGGCCCACTTCTCGCCAAACCGGCGAGAATTAGGGCATCCGGTCGCACGTTCTTGAGAGCGAAACATCATTGGGTCTCTATGCGCACACGCGCTTGCGTTTTCAGCCAGATCTTCTGCTTGTTCAGTGTGCTGAAGGGGAGGTAGAACTGGTAAGGGTAGCGAAAGCTGACGGCAACCCCGCAGACGCCCGAAACTCCTGAACCGCCCGTAGTCAGCTGGACCGGCTGCTGCACGCAGACGTTGGTCGTGTGGGCGTCGCAACTGACCGAACCGCTGCCCCCGCACTGGGTAAGAGTCGGTGCCGGCGAAGGCCATTGCGCCTGCGTGATGTCGAGCTTGGCGATCTTCATGGCGGCCTGCACCGCGTTGTAAGCGTTGGTCGAGGGGGTGTTCGCGGTGCTGCAAGTGGTGCAGTAGGGAGCGGCGCCTGCACGCGCACCTTCCTGTGCCGCGCGCGTGATCGTGCCATACATGCTGAAGGCCTGCCCGAACCAGAAGATGCCGAGAATCACCATGAAGAGCAGAGGGAAGATGGCTGCGGCTTCCATCAGTTCGTTGCCGCTGGTGTCGCGGGCCAGCCGTCGAAGTGTCGCTGCGCATTGGAACATCGTCTGCGCCATCTTATCCTCGCCACAAATGCGTCGCGCTATACAGTATCACTGTCACTCCCAGCGCCACGCCATACGGGACCTTGAGCGACTCGGGGTTATCCAGCGAAACCTGAGTGCCAGGCAGGCGGAAAGTCACCAGCGAAATCAGAATGTGGCCAATATTCTTCATCGTCTGCAGGAATCTTCCCTTGTAAATCACCAGTGCCAGCGCCATTACTCCTGCGACGAACACCGACCCCATCAGCAAATCAACCAGCGTGCCCGGCCCAACCAAGGCTCCGATGGCCCCGGCCAGCTTCCAATCACCAGCGCCCAAGGCGCGTAAAAGCACGAACGGCAGCAGCAATGCCAACCCAAGTCCCGCACCCAGTAGCGACGCCTTCAACCCTATCCAGCCGCCAAAGACCGTGTTGAGAATCGCCCCCAGCAGCAATCCGGGAACGGTCAGCCAGTTCGGAATGCGGCGGCTGCGCCAATCTGTCCACGCCGCGAGGAGAGCTACCAGCAATGCGCTCGCAAGAATCGCCGGCTTCAAGCGCGCACCGTGCCGCGGCAAATGAGGCCAAGCGCTTGTACGCGCCTCACGCGGTCTTCGCACTGAGAAAGAACCATGGATTGAAAGCGAACGATATTTCGAAGGCTCGAAAATCGCCCACGGGGAGGTATGGGTTAACTCCTGCCGCCCCCGCCATGATCCGGCAAAAGCGGCCTTCTGCGCGGATTTTCACACAGCAGGGGAGGGAAGTCAACGAAACTGCGAGCGCTTCGAGTAACGGAAGAAATGCGGTCTTGGATGTTAGGTCTTGGGTGTTCAGCACCAAGGATTGAGCCTTCGATCCCAAGACCCAAGACCTGCTTTTGGCTTACCGATTAAACGCCGGCGCCGCATTGTGTTCGGCGATGATCTTTCTGGCGTTGTCGGCCAGAGCTTTTGCCTGCGGCAGAAGCTCAAGCCCCTTGACTACTTCCGGATCCGATTCGGCACGAACCTTCATGCCCTCGTCCTGTCCGAAAGCATCCACGAAAATTTCCGTCTTGATGCCCGCCCTGATCCAGTCGTTGTTGTCGAGAAGCTCGGCCTGGGTATAGGGGACGCCAGCCTCGTCGAGCGACTTGGTGAAGTCACGCAGGACTGCTTCGTCCACCTCGAAGCTCTTCGTCGCGTGGTGATCCACCACGTAACGCTTGGCGAAGTTGAAAAAGGCATAGTGCTGCAGCAGCGTGTCCTGGAAGTGGTTGGTCTTAACCGGAGGAATCACCACATCGGGCGTGATCCCGCCGCCACCATAGACCGTGCGTCCGCTGTCAGTGAGCTTCACTTCGCGATTAACGTTGGTGGAGGTATCGCTGTCGCGGTTGTAATAGTAATCGTAGAGCGAAATGTTCGAGTAATCGCGCTGGATGAGCCTTCCGCTGGGCGTGTAATAGTGCGCCGTCGTCAGGGCAAGACCCGTGTTCTCCGAGAGCGGATATACGGTCTGCACCAATCCCTTGCCGAACGTGACCTCGCCCGCGATCAAGCCGCGGTCGTGGTCCTGAATGGCTCCGGAGACGATTTCCGCCGCCGAAGCCGTCAACCGGTTCACCAGCACGACGATGGGATAGTCCTTGCCCCCATTGCCATGCTGCGCCACGTACCGTTTCTCGGCGGAAGCGCGGCCATGGTGGGACACGATGAGCTGTCCCTTCTTCAGGAACTTATCTGCGACGCCAACGCCTTCGCTCAGCAGTCCGCCGGGATTGCCGCGCAGGTCGAGAATCAGTCCCTTCAGATCTCCGAATTGATCGAGCGCCTCGGAAACCTCATGCTCGGTGGTCTCGTTGAATCCATTGACGTGCAAGTAGCCGATGCCCGGCTTGATCAGGAAATGCACGTCGACGCTGTAGCGCGGAATTTCGTCGCGCACCAGCGTGAACTCCATCGGCTTCTCCACGCCGTCGCGCGCAATGCTGATGTGCACCGTCGTTCCCTTTGGACCCTTGAGCATGTCGGCGACGGCGGTGGTGTCCATGTTCTCGGTGGATTTGCCGTCCACGGCAATGATCACGTCGCCGGGATGAATGCCGGCCTTATAGGCGGGCGTTCCGACGAACGGGTAGAGCACGATGACTTTGTTGTTACGCGGCCCGACGGTCATGCCCACGCCGTAGTATTTGCCGCGCTGGTCCTCGCGCATCAGCGCGTACGATTTTGGATCGAAGAAGTTCGAGTGCGGATCAAGCGCGTGCAGCATCCCCGGGATGGCGCCGTTGTAGATGGCTTTGTCGGCGTTGACCGGCTCGGCGTAGTTCTCCTCAACGACGGAGTAGACATCGGTGAACTGCTTGAGGCTGTCCTTAACTTCGGACTCGCTGGCCATCGAAGGCTGCTGGCCCGAACGCTGGGCGAACAGAATGCCCAGAAAGCCGCAAGCGAGGAGAAAGAAAACTACCAGGTAGAGTGACCGGCGAGAACTACGTGCCATCTTGAATTTCCTTCGGTTGAGGGCTAGCTTTCACCCCAGCTACCGCGCTGAATACAGGCAGTATATCACCACGTTAGACTGCCCCGGACCGGGATTGTCACCCTAGTAACCACCCCGGAAACGCGCTACTTAATGAGATGCGCCGCCAGGGCAGGAGGTCTCCTGAAACCTTGGCGTTCCTATCTCGACCGCCGCAGACGCAACACGTGTCTAGCGTTGGCGCCTTTTCTTTTCTTCTTCGACCCGGCGGCAGTATGATGAAACCCATGAGTTTCTCCGAGACCATCTTCTTGTTCCTTTTGGCCCTGGTCATCTTCGGGCCCAAGAAGTTGCCGGAGATCGCCCGCCAGGCGGGCAAACTTCTGAACGAATTCCGGCGGGCTTCTAACGAGTTCAAATCGCAGATCGAGCAGGAGATCGCCCATCTGGAGGTGGAAAACAAGAAGCCGACCGTCCTCGCGCCCGCGACGCCTCCTCAAGGCACCACCAGCCGCAACCTGACGCTTGTGCCCGGGAGTGAACTGCCAACGCCAGCTCCGGCCACGCCGGCCGCCTCCTCGGCCCCCTTGGACGACGAGCCATTGTTTGCCACAATTGCAGCTGCTGCCGAAGCCCCGCCCACCAACGGATCCAGCTCGCCCAACGCTTCTACATCCCAGCCTGCAGCTTCCTCAACCCCGCAGGAGTCTCATGCCTGAAGTCGCGGCCGCAACCTCCAGCGGCGAGCCGGAAAAAGAGTCCATGCCCACCATGGGCTTTCTCGATCATTTGGAGGAGCTGCGCACAAGGATCGTGCGTTCTGCCATCGCGGTAGGGGTCGGCACGGCCGTGTGCTGGGGATTCCGGGAGCGCATCTACGACTTGATGCAGAAGCCTATCGTGCAGGTGCTGCACGAAAAGCATCTGCCGGAGAAGCTGGTTTATCTCAACCCGGTCGATCCCTTCAACCTTTACTTGAAGATCGCGATGCTTGCGGGCCTATTTCTGACGTCTCCGTTCGTCCTCTACCAGGTCTGGATGTTCATTTCTCCGGGCCTTTACCGGCGCGAGAAGCGGTATGTTCTGCCCTTCATGGTGTCGACGATTACCTTGTTCGCTCTGGGCGGCTACTTCGGGTATGCCGTCGCGTATCCGCGGGCGCTCGATTTCTTCGTAGTGAAGTTCAATGAACAGTTTCAGCCCATGATCACCATCAGCGAGTACACGCAGCTTTTCCTGAGCATCGTTTTGGGCATGGGGCTGATCTTCGAGATGCCGATCCTGGTGTTCTTCCTGGCGTTCATGGGCATCCTGAGTCCGGGCTTCATGCTGAAGCATTTCCGCTACGCGATTTTGCTGATCTTCATCCTCGCGGCCATCGTGACGCCGACGCCTGACGTGGTGAATATGTGTGTCTTCGCAGCGCCAATGCTCGGCCTTTATGCGCTCAGCGTAGGTGTAGCGTGGCTGGTGCATCCGAAACAACGCGAGGCGCGCAAAGAAAAGCGGGCGCAGGGATGACATCGAAATCGCTTTTGCGCATGGTGCTGGTCGCGGGTCTGCTGTCGGCCGTAGGCTGCGACCACGGCAAAGAGCAAGTTCAGGCGCAGAGCCAGGCGTCGGCACCGACTGCTGAGAGTCAAAAACCGGTGCTCAATTTCCCGCCGGATAGCGGTCCTCCGCCCACCTTCAGCGGCGATCGCGCCCTGCAGTATGTGAAGGAAATTGTGAAATTCGGCCCGCGGCCGCTGGGCAGCGCGAATCATAAAAGGGTGGAGGAGTATCTGGACTCGCGCCTCAAGGGCGACGACGTGGAAGACGACGTCTTTACCGCCGACACGAACCTGGGCAAGTTTCCCGTGCATAACATCGTGGCGAAATACCCGGGCACGAAAGACGGCATCATTGTCATCGCCAGCCATTACGATACGAATTACCCGCTGCGCAAAACCTCTTACGTCGGGGCCAATGACGGCGGCTCATCCAGCGCCCTGCTGCTCGAGCTAGCCAATCAGTTGAGGGGAAAGACGCGCGACGGTTACTCCGTCTGGCTGGTCTGGGACGACGCCGAGGAAGCGATGAAACCCGACACGGAAGTGGATTTCATGAGCGACAGTCTGTATGGCATCACGCACCTGGCGGAAAAATGGCAGGCTGACGGGACCCTGAAGAAGATCAAGGTGTTCATACTGGCCGACATGATCGGCGACGCCGAGCTCGACGTTGACCGCGACAGCAACTCGGCAGACTGGCTGCAGGATGTCGTGTTCGAAGCCGCGACTCGCACGGGCTACCAGTCCCACTTTTTCGCGCGTACGCTGGCCATGGAAGACGATCATCTGCCATTCGTCAAACGCGGCGTACCGTGCATCGACCTGATTGACTTCACCTACGGCTACAACAACGTTTTCTGGCACACGCCGCAGGACACCGTCGACAAGCTGAGTCCCAAGAGTCTCGAGATCGTGGGCACGGTGGTCCTGGAAACGATTCGCATCCTCGACAAGATGGAGCCGCTGCCGCCGAAGTGACGCCGCGCTCGGCCCGCGTTTTGCGCTTTTCTCCAATTTCGTTTCTAATGCAGCCCATATGCGCACTCGGGTGACCCTAGGTTTGTGTTTTATCTTCAGCTTCACCGCTCTTGCCGCTACTCCTCCCGCTGACATCACTGCCGAAAATCAAGTCATTCAAACCGCTCTCCAGCCGAGCGACCTGGAATCGAATCTTCGCCGCCTGACCGACGAAATTGGCGGCCGCGTTCCCGGCACCCTCGCCATGCAGCACGCCGTAGAGTGGGGCGTGCAGGCCTTCACCGCCGCCGGAGCCGACGCCGTTCATACCGAAGGATTCAGCATCCCAAATTCGTGGGCCGAAGGCGCCACGGAAATGACGGTTACGACGTCTTATGAGATCGATCCTTCGAAAGTGGGCGGCGTGTTGCTCTCGGTTTTTCCCGTTCGCGCGGTTTCGATCGCGTGGGCCCCGGCGCTGGCCGCCGTTAAGCATGTTCCGGTCGTTGACGTGGATCAGGGAACGGAAGCCGATTTCCAGAAGGCCGGCGACATCGCTGGCAAGATTGTTCTGGTTCACACCACAGTTCTCAAAACCTGGAATGACTTGTTCGGTGAATACCGGCAGGCTCCGCCGGCCATCGATCGAGCCGTAAAAGGCAAGGCGCGGGCAATGGCCTTCATGGCTACGCGCGAGCATGACATTCTTTACCGGCACACCAATTCCGGCACAGGCGAAATCGACAAGCTGCCCATGGTGATTGTGGCGCGCGAAGACGGCGAGCGCATGGCGCGCCTGCTGGCCTCCGGACACAAAGTTTGGGCTGACCTTTCGATTCCCAATCAGATCGGCGGGCCGATCCGCGCTGCCAACGTGATCGCGGAAATCCGCGGCAACGAAAAACCGGATGAGTTTGTCGTCTTGGGCGCACATCTGGACTCGTGGGAATTGGGCACAGGAGCGCTGGACAACGGCTGCAACGCCGCGCTCGTCATCGATGCGCTCCGCGCCATCAAAGCGTCCGGCGTCAGACCGCGGCGCACCATCCGCTTTATTCTCTTTTCTGGCGAGGAAGAGGGGCTGATCGGTTCACGCGCCTATGCCGTGGCACATCGTCACGAACTCGACAATGCCGCAGGCGTGGTGATCTACGACTCCGGCACGGGCAAGACGACGGGTTTTTCCGTCGGCGGACGCAAGGACATCCTGGACATTGCCAGGGACTTGATTTCGCCGCTGGCACGATTCGACGTAAAGGAAATGACTCCTGACATGGAAACCGGCACGGACCACGTCGATTTCATGTTGGAGGGCGTACCCACTTTCGTGGCCGACCAAGCGGAAGCAAACTACCTCGAGAACTACCACGCCGTCTCAGACACTTTTGACAAGGTCGATCTCGCCCAACTGAAAAAACACGTGGCGGAGGCTGCAGCGCTGAGCCTGGGCCTGGCGGATCTTCCGCAAAAGATCGGGCCGCGCCTGACCCACGATCAAATCGAACAGACCATGCGCGACAGCAACAGTGTCGACATGCTCAAGGCGGACGGCATTTGGGACGATTGGATCAGCGGCAAGCGCGGAAGACAGAAGTAGAATGATTTTCAAATCCCGATTGCAGATTGGCGATTGAACTTCGCCAAGCGAAAATCTGCAATCAAATCGGCAATTGCCTTGCCCTACGTCTGGATCCTGTTCAATCTTTTCGCGCTGGGGTTGCTGGTGCTCGACCTGCGCGTTTTTCATCGCCGTGGCCGTGTCGTTCCCTTGCACGCGTCTCTGGGCTGGAGCCTGCTGTACGTTGCGCTAGCGGCGGTGTTTGCCGTGGCGCTATTTTTCTGGCAGGGCCATCAGTCCGCGCTGGAATTTGTCACCGCCTACGTTATCGAGCTCTCGCTCAGCGCCGATAACCTGTTCGTCTTCCTTGTGATTTTCAACTATTTTGCCGTTCCCGAGGATCAACAGCATCGCGTCCTATTCTGGGGGGTGGTTGCCGCGCTCATCTTGCGCGGCATCTTCATTGGCGCCGGCGTTGGCCTCATTCACCGGTTTCACTGGCTGTTCTATCTCTTTGGCGGCCTGCTTATCTACAGTGGTGTTCGCGTCTGTGTGACGGGTGCGCACAAAGTCGATCCTGGCGCTAATCCTCTCGTGCATGCGCTTCGTCGCGTTCTGCCTGTAACCGGCGGGTTCGAGGGTGGACGCTTCTTCGTACGTAACCCTCAGGAAAATTTCCGCCTTTATGCCACGCCCCTGCTGATTGTGTTGCTTGTGATTGAGACCACCGACGTCTTGTTCGCGGTCGATTCGATCCCAGCCGTTCTCGCCATTACACTGAACGCATTCATCGTCTACAGCGCAAACGTCTTTGCCATTCTTGGCCTGCGCACGATGTACTTCGCCGTTGCCGGACTCATGAAGATCTTCCGTTTCTTTCACTACGGACTGGCGGTGATATTGGTGCTGATGGGATTGAAGATGCTTACCGTCGACTATTACACGGTCTCTACACCGCCAACATTGGGCGTCGTGGCGGGAGTGCTGGCAGTGTCTGTGATTGCGTCCATCGCTTTTCCTGCGGAAAAAAAGAACGCGGCTTGATCAGCTTCGGATCAGAACGATCGCTGGAGAAAAGAAGTTTCTTCCTTGTCACACAAACAGCACGCGGTCACTTTTCACTACCGAGTGTTTCAGGAATTTCCTGTCGTCGTGATCAGGGTAGTCCATACGATAGTGCGCACCGCGGCTCTCTTCGCGGGCCACTGCTGACCGCGCCACCGACATCGCGGTCAGATGCAGATTGAAGGCTTCGTACGTTCGTCGCGTTTTGGGGTGGGCAATCTTGGGCGCCAGTTGCTCTAGCGTTTTGATTGCGCGCTGCATTCCGGTGCGAGTTCTCACGATGCCGACATCGTTCCACATAGCGTCCTGAATCTGGCCGATGATCTCCTCGATGCCCACGTCGACCGGCCCGTTTGAATAAGCAGCCTTCGGTTGCGTTGGCGTTCGCGCCGGCTTGGCATCCTGCCGCATCGCCTTCCCGGCGCGTGCTCCATACACCAGAGCCTCCAGCAGGGCGTTGCCCGGCAGCCGGTTCGCGCCGTGCACCCCTGAGGCCGCAGCCTCGCCCGCAGCATAAAGCCCAAGGATGTTTGTCTTGCCGTCGAAGTCAGTGCGAACGCCTCCCATCGCATAATGCGCCGCCGGACGCACGGGAATCAGATCCTCGGTGATATCCAGGTTGTAGTGCATACAGGTCGCATAGACGCGGTGTAGCCGCTTCCGTACTTTCGCCGCATCGAGATGGGTCAGATCGAGATAAACGAACGGATCTTTTGCCTGGCTGACTTCCATCTCATGCATGATGGCGCGCGCCACGACGTCGCGCGGCGCCAGCTCGCCCATGGGGTGATACTTGCCGAGGAAGCGATTCAGTTCGATATTCCTCAGATATGCGCCTTCCCGCCGCAGCGCTTCCGACAGCAAAAACCGCGGCGCCTTTTTCATGTAGAGCACAGTCGGGTGAAACTGCACGAACTCCATATCACTAAGCTCCGCCCCGGCGCGAAGGGCAAGAGACACACCATCTCCCGTCGCGGTTTCCGGATTCGTGGTGTTGCGATAGATCTGCCCCATTCCACCTGTGGCCAGAAGCACGGTGGCGCATGCTACGCCTTGCGGAACTCCTTTTTCGTCGAGTAGCGAAACTCCGGCGACGCGGCCAGAATCGCAGATTAATTCTGTCGGGAAGGCATAGGACGCGAACGAGATGTGCTTCAAGGAGTGCGCCTTGGCGTAGAGCGCCCGTAGAATCTCGGTCCCGAGAAATTCGCCCTGCGCATGCAGAATGCGATTGTGCATGCGTGCGCCTTCCATGCCGAAGGTCATTCTTGTGCCGTGCCGGTCGAGCTGTGCCGCCCAGCCGATCAGTTCCTCGATCCCCTCGATGCCCTCTTCCACCAAGATCTTCACCGCGGCGGGATTCGACAGGCCATCGCCGGAGCTGAGCGTGTCCTGCAGATGCAGGCTAACTTCATCTTCATCGCCGAGCGGCGCAGGTTCGGCAGGCTGCGCGGGGAGCGAGGGAATGTCCTTTTTGGCCAGCACGAGCACGCGTCCGGCGACCGCCAGTTCAATAGCGGCGCGCAATCCGGCCACGCCGGCGCCAATGACCACGAAGTCGGTCTCGGCTGGAAGACCCTTCATCGAGGGGAAATGGTACCACTTCGGGGCTGGGAGCAGGCGTTTTCGCCCTTACGCTATCATTGGATTCGCACCTCGAGGTTCGAATGCCGCAAGTGACCATCCACGTCGCGCCACGGCCTTATCAGGCTTGGATCGAGAGCGGGCTGCTTACCCGCTCCGGCTCCGTTCTGGCTGATCTGTTGCCCCAGGCCAGCCGCCTTTTTGTAGTGACGGTTCCGCCGGTTCGCAAGCGCTGGGGCGCGAAATTCTCGCACGCGCTGAAGTCGGCTGGATTCGTACCCCAGGTGATGAGCATGCCCGACGGCGAGCCTTCGAAACGGCTATCAACCGTGGAACGGCTGGCGGAGAATCTGGTCCGCCTGGGTGCCGACCGTAAAGCTGTGATCGTGGCATTCGGCGGAGGTGTCGTCGGTGACGTCGGCGGCCTGCTGGCTTCGCTCTACATGCGCGGCGTCGAACTGGTACAGATTCCGACGACTGTGCTGGCCCAGGTGGACGCTTCGATCGGCGGCAAGACGGGAGTCAATCTGGTTGCCGGTAAGAATCTGGTCGGGACGTTCTACCATCCGCGCGTTGTTTTGATCGATCCCGCAGTGCTGAAAACGCTGCCCGATCGCGAATTTCGTGCGGGCCTTTATGAAGCCCTCAAGTGCGGCGTGATCGGGAACGTGGAGCTATTTCTGCGCTTCGAGCAAAACCGCACGCGCATTCTGAAGCGCGATCCGGCCGAACTGGAGTGGCTCATCGCGCAATCGGTGAAGCTGAAAGCGGAGGTTGTGTCCGCCGATGAGCATGAGGGCGGCTTGCGCCGTGTTCTTAACCTGGGCCACACTATCGGTCACGCGCTCGAGGCGGAAACTGGCTATCGGCGCCTGCTCCACGGCGAAGCGGTGGGATGGGGCATGATTGCCGCGACCAACATTGCACTCCGCGTCGGCCGCACCGACAGTGTGACCGCCGGCCGCATCGCCGACGCCGTATTGAGCTTGGGCCGCTTGCCGGAGGTGAACGTCAGCTCGCGCAAGATTCTCGCCCGGCTGCAGAGCGACAAGAAAACTCAGAACGGAGTGGTGCACTTCATCCTGCCGCGCGAGATCGGCAAGGTCGAGGTTGCGAGCGATGTCCCGCAGAGCGTCGTGGTCGAGTCCGTCGACGAACTACGCCGCCTGTCGCGCGCGGGGCGGGTCTGGAAGAAATAGAGGTCTTGAAAAAATAGAAAGGATGAAATCATGGCTGAAACCGCACAGCAATATATCCAGCGAATCCTGGGTCATGTAGAAGGTCAAGACGCGCTGAGAGTACAACGCTCGAGCGCCGCCAGATTGCAGAAGGCGATCCGCGGCCTGACACCGAAGCAGCTGAGGTGGAGGCCGGAGGCGGGAAAGTGGTCGATCGCGGAGATCGTCGCGCATCTGGCCGATGCCGAGATCGTCGCTTCTTGGCGGCTGCGTTCTGTAATCGGAGAGAACGGCGTTACGATTCAACCTTTCGATCAGAATGTCTGGGTGTCTACGTTTCGCTACAACGACCGCGATGCACGCCAGTCGGTGGAACTGTTCCGCGTGCTGCGCGAAGCGAATCTTTCGATGCTGAAGAAGCTCCACCCTGAGGCGTGGGAGAACTACGGCATGCACCTGGAGCGCGGCAAAGAGACGGTCGCGCATCTGGCGCGCATGTTTGCCGGACATGACACAAACCACGCTTTGCAGGTCGAGCGGATCGCGGCAGAGTTGAAGAAGATGAAAAAGAAGACCAAGAAGAGAAAGTAGCGAGGCGCCTTTCTGACCATGGTGTCTGAGATCAGCAAATCAAGCGTAGTCGGCGCGGCTCCAGCAGGAACGAACGACCAACGCTCCACAGCTCAGGCCGTCGAGGCGATGTTCACCTCCATTGCGCCGCGCTACGACCTGCTGAATCATCTGCTTTCGTTCAACGTGGATCGACTATGGTGGAGGGCCGCGGCCCGTGCTTTCCAGGTGATCGTCACCGACCCCGGCGCCCGTATTCTTGACCTGTGTTGTGGCACCGGCGATATGGCGTTCGCGTTGCGCCGGCAGGCGGGGAAGGTGTCGCCGTGCATTCTAGGCGCCGATTTCTCTCACGCCATGCTGCAGCGCGCGGCGGCAAAATCCGCGGCGGCAAAAACAAAGCAGAATGGCGCTCCCGGCTGGATCGAGGCCGATGCTCTCAACCTGCCGTTTCCCGCCGGGCACTTCGACCTGGTCACGTCGGCGTTCGGATTCCGCAACCTGGCTGACTATGATGCCGGGCTGCGCGAAATTGTCCGCGTTCTGCGTCCCGGCGGAGAGTGCGGCATCCTCGACTTCGGCGAACCGCGCGGGCCAATCGGTGCGGTCTATCGGATTTATTTCAAAGAAATTCTGCCGCGCATTGGAACGCTGATTTCCGGAGTGCGCGGTCCCTACGCGTATCTTCCCGCGTCGGTCGAGCGGTTTCCTGCGCCGGACGAAATGATCCAACGAATGAAAGCGGCAGGATTCGCCGAAGCCAGATGGACGCCTTACACGTTCGGGATCGCCGGTTTGTATCGTGGGAAAAAATAATCTGCCGACTATCCGGCGTCGCGAAGCAGCTTGCTCAGCCGGGCGATGTCATCCGCCGCAACATCGCCAATCACGAAATATCGAAGTCCATTCCGAATCCAACTTTCGACATTGAACGTGAGTGCGTGATTCCTCCCCAAGGGCAAGCCTTCAGTCTCGCCCCCGCGGTCCTGAAAAATGAAAACAGAAATCTCGTGCTTGCGCAGTTGATAGATCAGCTGCGCGCCGGGCGTTTGCGCGAGATAGGTAACTCGTCCGCCGAGCAGTATGAAATCGGAGCCTTGCAACTCGGGCAGGTTGAACGTGAACGGAATTTTTCCCTGAAACCACGGCTTCACCGTGTGACGGTCGGTGGAAACCACATCCACCGGATTTGTGCTAGCCAGGGCAGCCACATGGAGATCGGCCAGTTCGCTGAAAAGCTGCCCCCGGCGAGTGCCCTCGCGTCCTGCGTACCAGTTCACCGCGAGCGAAAGAATAAGTACGAGTACCGCAGGCACAGCCACGACTTGCCACACCCAACCGCTGTGGCGGCGAGTCTTGCCAGCCACGGCGCGCATGATTTTGGCTCGCAATTCTGCGCTGGGCTCGTATCGTCTTCCTGCGGCTGAGACGGCTCGCTTGATCTGCACGCGATCAAGGGCATCTGCTGCACAATTCGAGCAACTGCGCAGGTGAGCGGCGACGGAGGTTGCCTCAGCCGACGCCAGTTCGCCATCAAGATATGCATCGAGTTTCTGCCGTTCTGATTCACACGGCATGAGGTCTCCCCTGAAGCCGCTGTTCGAGCAGCTCGCGCAGCGCCTTGCGCGCACGGAATAGACGCGACATCACAGTGCCTTGCGGAATGGACAGCGTTTGCGCAATTTCCGAGTACGACATCTCTTCGACCTCGCACAGCAGCAGAATCTCGCGAAAGTGCACCGGCAATTGCTCCAATGCTTGCTGCACCATCTCGCGCGTCGCTTGGGTGACGAGCAGGCTCTCCGGAGTGGAATGCTCCCGTGGCGCCTCGTGATCCTCCTCGTCAAACGCAACGGTCGTTTTTAGACCCGTCTGGGAACTCAGAAACGAGTTCCGCAGGATTCGGTACATCCACGCGCGGAAATTTGTGCCTGCCTGAAACGACGAGAATCCGCGCAGCGCCTTGGCATAGGTTTCCTGCACCAGGTCCTCTGCTTCGGATGCGTCCTGCGTAAGCCAGCGCGCGAAGTTGTAGAGCTGATCGAACAGAGGCAAGGCCAGATCTTCAAACGTCGCGGCAGGCACGGGTCGTTCTGGCACCTCCATAGCATAACCGCCGAAGCGCGCATTTTATTCCCCGAATAAGCAGAAATATTTGTTCGAACGGCAGGGGAATAATTTGCACCCGTACTGGTTCTCACCGGCAGCAGCGTCTACACCGCTGGAGGAACCATGAAGCAACCCGACCGCAGGTCGTTTCTCAAGATTGCCGGCACCTCACTCGGCATCGGAGTGCTGTATTCCGCCTATCCGGCGGCCCTGAGCCGCGGCGAGGCGGGAGGCTTGTTCGCCACGCTCGGACATGCCAACGGAGAGAAGGTGACGCCGTTCTCCTTCGTGCAACTCAGCGACGCCCATGTCGGCTTCAATGGGCCGCCCGATCCGCTCGGCACAAAGGCATTCGAGCGCGCGGTAGACATGATCAACGGTCTGCCCCAGAAACCCGACCTGGTGTTGTTCACCGGCGACCTGACGCACGACACGGAAGACCGAGACGTGCACGTGCAGCGCATGAAGCAGTTCCAGGAAATCTCGAAGAAGATCAACGTGCCCCTGATCAAGTGTGTCCCCGGCGAGCACGACGCCGGACTTGACGGGGGCGCGCTGTACCGTGAATTTTTCGGGGAAAGCCACTATTCCTTTGACCACCGTGGCGTGCATTTCGTGGCGCTCGACAACGTTTCGCGCGCCAAGCCGGAGGTTGGAACGGAGCAACTGGACTGGCTCAAGAAGGACCTGGCACGCTTTCCCAAGACTGCGCCCATCGTGGTTTTTACGCATCGTCCGCTGTTCGATCTGCGACCCGACTGGGAGTGGTTTACCAGTGACGGCGATGATGTGATGAACGTGCTCTCATCCTACGACAATGTGACCGTGCTTTACGGCCACATTCACCGCGACGACGAGCACGAGACCGGCAAAGTGCATCACTATGCGGCGCGGTCGCTGATCTTCGCGTTTCCCGATCCCAACGGCGCCGCTGGACCGCGAAAGCCGGTGCCCTTCGACAAAGATCATCCGTTCAAGAATCTCGGCATTCGCACGGTCAGCTTCAACGGCAAGGCACAGCCCAATGCGCAGTCGTTATCGGTTCAGGACATTGAACTGACAGCGCGGGAATTCCGCGGGATCAACGGCGTGCAGCAGATTCTGAGGGAGCCGGGAGTTTGAGGACTGGCTAACACAAACGCAATACGAGAGGAATAAAGGATTATGTCTGCATCGAAACTCGCGCGAACCTTCACTGCAACGGCTTTGTGCGCATGCGCGATGCTGGTTTACACAGGCGCCAATCGCGCTCACGCCGATGATATTCCAGTCATCGACATTACAGCTAAGCGCTTCGCCTTCAGCCCGGACAGAATCACGCTGAAAGTCGGGAAGACGGTCAAACTTCGCCTGCACAGTGAAGATGTAACCCACGGTTTCTTCCTGCGCCCTTTGAAGCTCGACGAGGAAATCCCTGCCGGCGAAACCACCGAAGTGACGGTGACGCCGCAGGCAGCCGGCACATTCACTACAATTTGCGATCACTTCTGTGGCGCGAACCACGGCAACATGAACATGACGATCGTGGTGGAGTGATGATGCAGCGATTTTTCCCCGCTGTCCTCTCCTGGATCGGGAGCGCCGCGACGATTCTGGCCGCGGCGCTGTTTTTTCTACCCGCCTGTCAGGTGCGCACGCCCGGCAGCTTCGAGACCAGGCTGGTCGAGGGCGCGAAACGCCGCCTCACCATCGGCGGCCGGTCGGACACCAATCCCCTCGCACCCACAGAAGGAAACATCCGAGCCGGCCAGCGCAACTTCACTTCCTACTGCATGGTCTGCCACGGACTCGACGGGCAGAACACGGGCGTTCCGTTCGCCGACAAGATGGCACCGCCGGTTCCGGCGCTCAACTCCTCCGACGTGCAGGCCTACAGCGACGGACAATTGCACTGGATCATCCGCAATGGCATCTCGCCCTCGGGAATGCCCGCGGCGAAAGACATCTTCCACGACGAAGAGATGTGGCAGATGGTGCTCTACATTCGGCATTTGCCGCCCAAAGGCAGCCTGGGAGAGCCACGGGTTTACGGCGGCGATTCGCCGCAGGCTGCATCGGATCCCGACAGGAAACCACGGTCCACGTACAGCAGGTGAGCGGTTAGACCGTGGCAGTTGGCCGGAAGCTGTCCCCAAACGCATCGGCGATGGTGTAGCGAATCACATCCTCATATTCCGGACCGAGGAAGTGCTGCAGCCGCCCCGTATTCATGATGTACTGCCCCGTCATGTAAGGAACGGCTTCGGGAGGAATAGCGGAAATCTTCTGCTTCCACAGGAACTTGAGGATCTGCCGCATTACCCATTTTCCCGGAACGCGAATAAGTTTGGCCTGCGCAACTTCAATGCAGCGGGCAAAGGTCATCGGGTCGCCACGCCCGGCAACATTCAAAATGGTGAGCCGTTGTGTTTCCGGCTCGCGTTGCAGGATGTGCTGGATCAGGCGCGCCATATCGTCGACGTGAATGAATTGAATCTTGTTGTCGAGGTATTGCTGCCCGCGCGGCAACATGCAGGGCAGGCGCTTGCCCTGGAGGCGCATTTTTTCTGCACGTGCGCTCTTGCCGTTGGGAGTTCCGCGGAAAGCTCCCATTAAATAGTTTTCCACGCTGGCGCCCGCAAAAATGTGCGGCCGCAGAATGTAGACACTGCAGCCGCGCAGAGCCGGCGAGCGCTGCTGCACGACCTCGTCCGATTGCCGTTTGTGCACCGCGTAGGGCAGAGTATGTGCGGCGAGCACGGACTCCTCGGTTGCCGGTTCTGGAAAGTTCGGCCCGTAAGCCGAAACACTGCTGGGAAAAATAAACTGCTTCACGCCCTCGTCAGTAGTGCGGTTGACCTCGGTGACGGCCTCCATCACGCGCGCGGTTCCCGCCACGTTGATCTGCCACATGCGCTCGACGTCGAGTACTCCCGTGCGCACCGGATCAATCACAAAGGCCAGGTGAACAACGGCGTGAGGGCGTATGTCGCGCAGAAGTTCGTACATGCTCCGGGTGGAAGACTCTTCGCCCAGATCCATGCGCTCAAACCGCAGCTGGGCGTCGGTGCGGGGCGGAGCCACGTCCACCCCGATCACCGAATAGGAGCTGAGCAGCGGCAGGAGCCGCGAACCTAGGTTTCCGGTAACGCCAGTTACAACAACAACAGGTTTTGCCATCAGTCTGGTTTTGACGCCGGGGGTTGCGCAGGAGGCGGCGTTTGCGGCTGCGCCTGCGGAGCGGTCGGGCTGGGAGCCATCCGAGGACGTGGCATCCTCTGCGGCGGTGTCATCGCTTGCGCCGGCCCAAAGTACGCCTCGTTGGTTTCCACCTTGAACGAATTGTTGATCTTTTCCATCGCGTCGCGGTTAGCCTGCGTCTGCAGCGTGTTGTGGATCTCGTCCTTCACTTGATCGAGGGGCAGCACAGTCTTGCTTTCCAGCTTGTAGATGTAGTGACCACCGGCATCGTTGATGACCTGCGAAACCTCGCCCTGCTTCAGATCGAACACCGTCGCGTGGGCCGGCGGCAGTCCGGTGCGGCGAACTTTTGGCAGGTTCACAGTTGGTGATTCAATCTTCATGCCGGCGGCGTCGAAAGCCTCCTTCTGCAGCTTCACGAAATCCTCACCCGCGGCGGCACGCTCTCGCAGAGAGTCAGCCAGCTTGCTCATCGCCTGTTCGGCTTCCTCGGCCTTCGCCCTTTCCGCTGCCTCTTTGGCCTTCTGTTGTTCTTCGCTCAACTTCTGATCTGCTTCTCTTTCTTCCTTGGTCTCGGGCGGCTCCTGCTTGGTGCGCGGCACAAACAGCCGATCCAGGTTGTATTGTTCGTAGGCTTCAGGATTTTGTTTGTAGTAACCCTCGATCTTTGTCTGGGAAACGTTCGCCGCTTCCTCCTGAATGTTGCGCGTCAGTTCATTCTTCAGGATCTGCATCTTCATGAATTTCAGCGTTTCCTGATACTGCGGCGTCTTATCGAGGCCCCGTTTCTTAGCTTCGTTGGACATCGCAATAGCAGTGGGCAGAAGGGTAGACAGCTGCTTCTTCATCTGCGGTGTGACGTTGGGCGAGAGGCTGTTGGCGAGTTTTTCAAACTCAGCCTTGGTGATCACCGTCTTGCAATCAGCTGGGGTTTTGGACGCAGGTGTTTTAGCCGCGGGCTTGGCAGCGGTTCCCTTGGCGGCTGCCGCCTTGGGCTGTGGGGCACACACTCCGTTGATAGTGATCACCGCCGCAGTGGGAGGAATCGAAGATGCGTCAGGCGCGGCCTCCGGTTTCGCCGGTATTCCCGCAAACGGATTCCGAGTCGGCGGTGCCGCCTGAGTTCTAGGCGCAGAGCCAGCTTGTGCCGGGGCAGCCGGCGCCGGAGCCTGCGCCGAGGGAGGCGTGCCCGGCGCGGCCTGTCCCCAGGCCAGCGTTCCCATAATCACACACAACAGCCAACTCTTCCGCATAAGTCCATTCCTCCAGGATTGGTCGATCAGAGATTGAAAAGTACCAAGCACAAGATCGTAGCACAATGGACGCTCAAACTGCTTCTTAAGGCGAGGGAGATAGCTCGTCGTGGGCTGGCGCTCTGCCTTCCAGTGAGATCCGGTGCCGGACTTGGCGCATTTCGGCCTCTCGGCGATAATTCCTGCATGTCGGCCCCCCCGGCCATTTCCTCGTCGGAGTTGATGCGCGCGGAAAAGCGCTCGGCGGCTGGAAACTCCGTCATGGCCGCGGTGGTGATTACCACACTGAAGATTGCAGTCGGAATCAGTACGGGCAGCCTGGGCATTCTTTCCGAAGCTGCGCATTCCGGCCTCGATCTGATTGCCGCGCTCGTCACATTTTTCTCTGTCAGAGTTTCCGACAAACCGGCGGATGCCGATCATCAATACGGTCACGGCAAGATCGAAAACTTCTCCGCCTTCGTTGAAACCGGTCTGCTCCTGTTGACGTGCGCGTGGGTCATCTACGAAGCGGTGCGCCGTCTCTTTTTTCACCACGTTGAAATCGAACCTTCAATCGCTGCATTTGCCGTGATGCTGGTTTCGATGGCGGTCGATTGGTGGCGTTCCCGGGTGCTGGGCCGCATCGCGAGCAAATACGACAGTCAGGCGCTGGAAGCCGACGCCCTGCACTTTTCCGCCGACATATGGTCTGCCGGCGTCGTCGTTCTCGGGCTGCTGCTGGTTCTTGCCGGGCGCACTTACGGCATCGAATGGCTGCGCGATTCCGATCCGATCGCCGCACTTTTCGTGGCGGGAGTCGTGATTACGGTGAGCTGGCGCCTGGCACGCCGCACCGTGGACGCTTTGCTCGACGCGGCTCCGCCCGGCGTGCGTTCGCAGATTCAGGACGCGGTTTCTCGGGTTGAGGGCGTTCTTGAGGTGGATCGCGTGCGCATTCGCCGTGCCGGCAACCGTTATTTTGCCGATCTCAGCGTCGGGCTCGCTCGCACCGTTACCTTTGAACGCTCACGGCAACTGGCCAGCGCCGTCTCTGAGGCAGTGCACCGCATCCTGCCTGATGCCGACGTCACTGTGCAATCTCTGCCCCGCGCGCAGCGGTCCGAGAATACGTTTGACCGCATCCGCGCCGTAGCCTCGTTCAGAAACCTCAATGTGCATGACATCAGCGTGCAGGATCTGGCTGGACGGCTGCACGTGGAGCAGCATATCGAGCTTGACGAACGCATGACGCTCAAACAGGCTCACGATCAGGTCACCGAGCTCGAAGCGGAAATACTCCGCGACGTCCCGGAAATCTCAGATATCCTCACGCACATCGAGAGTGAGCCGGCCACCATCGAGACGCCCGAGGAAATCGTCAGCGATGCCGAGCTTGAACAGCGGCTCAAAGCCGTGGCCAGGCAGTTTCCGGAGGTGCTCGACGTGCACGAATTCATCATCAAGCGCGTCCGCGGCCGTACATACATTTCCTGCCACTGCACGCTGCCCGACGATCTGTCGCTGGCGCGTGTGCACGACATTCAGACGGAGTTGGAAATCCGATTCAAGCAGGACTCGCTGGCGTTGTTCCGTGTCCTGATTCACCCCGAGCCCGGCAGCGATAACCGGAGGTAGACACAACCGGAGGTAGAAACGAAGATGATTTCCGCCAAAGCCATCTGGACGGACGGCGAGCGTTACCTCGGCGAGGCTACTTCCCGCCATGCCATCGTGATGGACACTGCCACCGAGAAGACTGCGAACACGCCTATGGAACTGGTGCTGATCGCGCTCTGTGGATGTACCGCCTCGGACGTCGTCGGCATTTTGCGGAAGAAGCGCGAGCCGTTTACCCATCTTGAAGTTCACGCCACCGGCGAGCGCGCCGAGGGATATCCCGCGGTCTATACGGCGATCAAGCTGGTTTATCGGGTCAGTGGTAAAGTGTCGGCGAAAGCGATGGAAGACGCCGTCCGCCTCTCCAAGGAAAAATACTGCTCGGTCTCGGCGATGCTCGAAAAGACAGCCAAGATTACTGTCGAGATCGAATACTCATAGGGGCCAAAGAATTCTAATGACCGCGCACGTTTTGATGTTCACCCAACCCGGGTGCCTCTCCTGCGAGCTGATGAGAGTGTTTCTTGAGGCCCGCGAAATTGCCTTCGAAGAACGGAACATCAGCACCGACCGCGAAGCCTACCGCACCATGATCGAAAAATATGAAAGCGAGGAGACCCCCACCCTGGTGGTCGTTTCCGGCGATGCGGAGGAAGTGATTATCGGCTTTGATCCGGTGCGGCTTGACCAGTTGCTCGCGCCGGAGCCATCATCGGATGCGGTGAGTGAATCCTGAACTCCTTCCGAGCCAGCCCAAAGAGAGCCCATCCTCTGCGCGGATACTCGTTCATCGCAGGGGCCACATTTCTCTGGGGAGTCTCGGCCGTTCTTGGCCGTGCCGTCTTCACGGGGAAACTCGAACTTGCCGGCCAAGCGCTCCATCCCATCGACCCGCTGATCCTCTCACAGACGCGAACCACGTTTTCACTTGTGATCCTGCTCGTAATTCTTATCGGGCGCAGCGGGTGGCAGCGCATCGAACTGCCCGGGCGCGATCTTGTCCAGTGTTTCGTGCTTGGGATGCTAGGCGTCGCAGCGTCAAACTATTTTTATTACGTGGCAGTGCAAAGGACGAGTGTCGCGATTGCGATTGTGGTGCAATATACGGCTCCGGTCTGGGTGCTGCTTTATGTGGTCGCGCGCAGACAACAAAAATTGACCCTCCAAAAAGTCGCCGCGGTGGCCGTTGCCATCGCCGGGATCGCCCTGACGATCGGAATCATCGGCGGGAACACTGCTCTGCGGCTGGACTCTTACGGCTTCATTGCTGCTCTGCTCGCCTCCTTCTCGTTCGCGTTCTACAACGTCGGCGGACATCGCATTCTCGCCCGCTACGACCACTGGCGCGTGCTTGTCTGGACGCTCACTGCGGCGTCGATCCTCTGGCTGGTGATAAATCCTCCGTGGAGAGTCCTGGCCGCACAATACACGCTAGTGCAGTGGGGTTTCCTTTTCGTTTTCTCCATGATTTCGGTGCTCGGTTCGTTCTCTCTTTATTTTCTCGGCCTGCAGCACCTTGAGCCGACGCGCGCCATCATCGCCAGCTGCCTCGAACCGGTGTTTTCCATTCTGCTGGCCGCCGCGTTGTTGGGCGAAGGAGTGCGCCCGATTCAGACGCTGGGGATTGTCCTGGTACTCGCGGCGATCGTGATTGTGCAGCTGCCGGGAAAAATCCCGGAGGCGCCCGAAGACTCCGTGGTGGTCGAGCCGATTGAATAAGCACGGCCGCGGCGCTGCGGGCGCTAAAGCCTAGATTCGGCCGGAATTCGTTTGGACATTCCCCCCTGCTGCCCGGCGGCGTTGTGTATACAATAGAAAAGCATGCCAGGGCTGGAAACAGACGGCAATCCGGTCAGCGCGACAAGTTCGGCACCGCCCTCGGCGACCGCAGCGGAAGCGGCTTCGACTCCCCGATTTCGCACCGGGTTGGGCGTGTGGGTGCGCGACCTCATCATTTCTCTGGCCATCTCGGCCTTTATCATCATCTTCCTCTACCAGCCGGTGAAAGTGGAAGGCACCAGCATGATGCCCTCGCTCGAAGATCAGGAGCGGATCTTCGTCAACAAGTTCGTTTACCGGCTCGAAGCGATCGAACGCGGCGATATTGTCGTCTTTCGCTATCCGCGCGACCCTTCCAAGAGCTACATCAAGCGCGTGATCGCGATGGCGGGCGACAGCATCCGAATCGAGGCTGGGCAGGTGTACGTGAATGGCGAACCTCTGGAGGAGGACTACGTTCCCACGAACTACGCCGATGCCAGATCGTATCCGGAGACCGTGGTGCCGCCACACTGCTATTTCGTGCTCGGCGACCATCGCTCCATGTCGAATGACAGCCGCGACTTCGGCCCCGTCAACCAGGGCTTCATTTACGGCAAGGCCGTCTTCGGCTATTGGCCCATGGATAAGCTGGGGCGGGTGCGGTAGAGCATTTCGACGTAACTCTCGACGTTACTGAGCGCGCAAGTGTTGCCACCTAAATTCCGCCTGTAGCCGCAAGATTCGGAGTGCATCTCGGCCCGGCGACGCTAGAATCCCCCTGAGGGTTTGCTGTGATCGTCGACCCGGTCAAACCGCTTGTCTACGTCCTTCCCTATGCCTGGATCTTCTGGGCAGTGTTTATCTATTGCTACGGGTCGGAGTCGGCCGTGATGCGCCGCTCGCGTCCCACGGCTGGTGAGAAGATGGACCGTGGATCGATGACACTGATTCTTCTGGCAGGCGCAATCGGCACGGTGGCTGCGTTCGCGGTTGCGGGTATTCCGGCATTCATTCTGCAGCACGGGCAGAGATTCTGGTTTGCCGCCGGTATCACAGCCTTGCTTGCGGGCTCGGCCTTGCGGCGTCATTGCTGGCGGGTGCTGGGCCAGTATTTCACTGGCAACGTCGAGGTTGCCTCGGCTCAGCCAGTCATTCAGGACGGGGCTTACCGTTGGGTCCGGCATCCCTCGTACACCGGCGGAATGCTGATGTACCTCGGGACCGGCCTCGCCATGACCAACTGGCTGAGTGTGGTCATCATCGCGGTGCTGACATTCCTGGCTTATGTCTACCGGGTTCACGTCGAGGAACGAGCGTTGGCCGGCCAAATCGGCGCGCCGTACGAGGAGTACATGCGGCGGACCAAGCGGTTCATTCCCTTCGTATTCTGATCGGGCTTCCCGTTGAATCCGGCTTCATGCCCACGTTTTCGATTCTCATCCGTCTTATTGGCGGGGAACCATGACAAAACGATTCGCACTCCTGTTGGGAATTGTGATCTCGGTTGGAACGACATGGAAAGGCGAAGGCCAGGCGGTCCCGGAATCCGGCGCCGCGCCGCGTGATGGCTGGCTGACGGCCGCGCCGCAATCTGCGGGCGTCGGAATGAAACTGCTGAGCGATATGGAAGCTGCCATTCGCGCGGGCGACTTCAAGAAAATCGGCAGTGTTCTGATTGCGCGTCACGGCAAGCTGGTCTATGAAAACTACTTTGAAGGCAACGCCGATACATTACGCGATACCCGCTCGGCCACCAAGAGCATCACAGACGCCCTGGTAGGGATCGCTATCGCCGACAAGAAGCTCAGTGGCGTGGATGCCTGCGTACCGGCCATCCTTCCCGAGCGCGCCAAGAAGATGCAGAATCCCGATCCGCGAAAGGACAAGATCACGGTCGAAGATTTTCTGACCATGTCGTCGGTCCTCGAATGCGATGACTGGAATGATGCCTCCCGCGGTAACGAGGAGCGCATGTATGTGATCGAAGATTGGGCGCAATTCATTCTCGACCTGCCCGTTCGCGGCCACATGCATCTCGGGGAGAAAGAAGAACCTCCAAAGTACGGACGATATTTCAGCTACTGCACCGGTGGCGTCTTTGTGCTGAGTGAGGTCTTGCAAAAGGCAACCGGTCAGCGTACCGACCGTTACGCGCAAGACAAGCTCTTTGGGCCGCTGGGCATCACCGACGCGCAGTGGGTCTACTCGCCACTAGGCATTCCCCAGACCGGCGGCGGGTTGCGCCTGACCGGCCGCGATCTGCTGAAAGTCGCGCAGCTCTACCTGAACGGCGGCACATGGCAGGGACGCCGTATTGTGGACGAGTCATGGGTGAAGGCCTCGACCACGCCCCACACGCAGATCGATGACGCAACGGAATACGGCTACCTGTGGTGGCTCAAGGCGTTCAAGTCTGCGGGCAAAACCTATCCCGCATTTTTCATGAGCGGTAACGGAGGCAACAAGGTCGTTGCATTCCCCGCTCTCGACCTGGCGGTCGTGATTACCAGCACCAACTACAACACCCGGGGCATGCATGAGCAAACCGAGAAACTGCTTACGGACTATATTCTCCCTGCCGTTAGTGAGTCTGCGGTTACCCAGTGATTACCTCGCCCGCGACCCGGTCGCATCAGAGAATTTCTTTTTCGTTCCTGCGACCCACGCTTGGCCGCTCCTGCATCCCGTGATAGAATCCTGAAAATCCACTCCCCTCGGAGCAAGAATGCAGGCAATCCTTGCGCTGGAAGACGGTACGGTCTTCCGAGGCAAAGGCTACGGCGCCAAAGGTGAATGCTACGGCGAAGTCGTTTTTAATACTTCCATCACCGGCTACCAGGAAATTTTCACCGACCCATCGTATTCAGGGCAGATTGTCGTCCTGACCAACCCCGAAATCGGAAATTACGGCACGAACCAGGAAGACAACGAGGCGACCAAGCCTTGGATCGAAGGGCTGATCGTGCGCGAGTTCTCGCGCGTCAGCTCGAACTGGCGCTCGCAGCAGGTGGCCGAGGAGTATCTGGAGCAGTTCAAGGTGCCGGTACTTTCCGATATCGACTCGCGGTGTCTGGTGCGGCATCTGCGCGACCACGGCGTGATGCGGGGAGTGATCTCGACGATCGAGAGCGATCCTGAGAAATTAGTCGCGAAGGCCCGCTCCATTCCCAAGATGGACGGCACGGACCTGGCGAAGGTCGTCTCCACCAAGCGGCCGTACCTGTGGGAAGTGGGCGAGCGCTCGCATGAGCCGGTCGCGGTGGTCGGAGTGAAGGACGAGCCTCCACGATTCCATGTTGTCGCCTACGATTTCGGCATCAAGCAGAACATTCTGCGCAAGCTTCGCGGCGAGGGCTGCAAGGTGACGGTCGTTCCGGCGCAAACACCAGCGGAAGATGTGATGGCGCTCAAGCCAGATGGAGTTTTCTTGTCGAACGGCCCCGGCGATCCGGAGCCCTGCACGTATGCAGTGGATTCAATTCGCCGGCTGATGGGCCGCCAGCCGATCTTCGGAATTTGCTTAGGGCACCAACTCACGGGAATTGCGCTGGGCGGGAAAACGTTCAAGCTGAAATTCGGCCATCATGGCGGAAATCATCCGGTAAAGCAGTTGCGGACGGGGAAGATTGAGATCACGGCGCACAATCACAATTTCGCCGTCGATCCGGATTCGCTGCCCGAGAGCGAAGTCGAGCTGACGCACATCGATCTCAACGACCAGACGCTCGAAGGCCTGCGCCATCGCAACCTGCCGCTGTTCAGCGTGCAATATCACCCGGAAGCCGCACCCGGCCCGCACGATTCGCACTATCTGTTCAAAGAGTTCACGAAGATGATGGAGGAGCATTCACGCCGTTGAGCGCCGTGCCACAGCATCGCGAACCCATGCCACGTCAGAGCACTGCGGCCCGGCTCTGCGTGAATATTGGTTGCGGCACGGATGCTGCGGAGGGTTGGTACAACATCGACAACTCTCCGACCATCTGGCTGTCGCGACTGCCGCTCGGGCAGCGATTGTTCCGAACGCCGGCGTGGCCGCGCAGCGTGCACCGCCATAATGTTCTGCAGGGCCTCCCTTTCGCCGACGCTAGCGTGGACTGCATTTATTCGTCCCACACTTTCGAGCACTTTACATATCCGCAATCATTCGCGCTGACAAGAAATTGTTTTCGCGTGTTACGGCCAGGCGGAATTTTGCGCATCGTGGTGCCGGACTTGCAGAAAATTACACGCGACTACCTGGCAGATTCGTCGGAGATGGCGTCGCACCGGTTTGTCGAACGCCTGCTGCTGCGTCATACGTGGCAGGACCTGCTGCATTCGGGGGCGCACCACTGCCAGATGTTCGATTCGCGATCATTGGTGGCGATGCTGCGCGACGCAGGCTTCGTTGATGCTCGCGTCAGCCGCTTTGGGGAGAGCGCGATTGCTGACATTCGGAACGTAGAACTGGAATCGCGAAAAGCAGAGAGCCTGTATGTGGAGGCGGAAAAGCGGATTGAATTGAATGAGCTGGAACTAAATGCCCAAACGCACTGACATCCAAAAGATTCTCGTCCTCGGCTCCGGGCCCATCATCATCGGGCAGTCGGCGGAGTTCGATTACTCCGGCACGCAGGCCTGCAAGGCGCTCAAGTCTGAAGGCTACGAAGTGGTGCTGGCCAACTCCAACCCGGCCACGATTATGACCGACCCGGAGTTCGCCGAGCGCACCTATATCGAGCCGCTCACGCTCGAATATCTCGAAGAAATCATTCGCATCGAGCGGGAGATGTCTCCTGGCGCGGGTTTTGCCGTGCTGCCGACCGTCGGCGGACAGACTGCGCTGAATCTTGCCATCGAACTTTCCGACGGCGGCGTGCTCGAAAAGTACAACGTCACGCTGATCGGTGCGAACGTCGCGGCGATTAAGAAGGCCGAAGATCGCCTCTTTTTCAAAGACGCGATGCAGAGGATCGGCCTCGACGTGCCCAAGTCGGCGCTCGTCAACAACGTGAAAGATGGCATTGAATTCGCCGGCAAGATCGGATTCCCGGTGATCATCCGGCCCTCGTTCACACTCGGCGGCACTGGCGGCGGCCTGGCGTACAACCGCGAGGAAATGGTGGACGTGCTTGGCCGCGGCCTCGATTTTTCTCCCGTACATGAGGCGCTAATCGAAGAGTCCGTACTGGGCTGGAAGGAATTCGAGCTTGAGGTGATGCGCGACACGAAAGACAACGTCATCATCATCTGCTCGATTGAAAACTTCGATCCCATGGGCGTGCACACCGGCGACTCGATCACGGTCGCCCCGGCGCAGACGCTCACCGACCGCGAGTACCAGGCCATGCGCGATGCATCCATCGCCGTGATTCGTGAAATCGGCGTGGATACGGGCGGATCGAATATTCAGTTCGGCGTGAATCCCGAGACGGGGCGCATGGTCGTCATCGAGATGAACCCACGCGTCTCACGTTCTTCGGCGCTGGCTTCGAAGGCCACAGGGTTTCCGATCGCGAAGATTGCGGCAAAGCTTGCCATTGGCTACACGCTCGACGAGATCCCCAACGACATTACACGCAAAACCCCCGCCTGTTTCGAGCCGACGCTCGACTACGTGGTGGTGAAAATTCCCAAGTGGCAGTTCGAGAAGTTCCCCGGCGCGGACGACACGCTGGGTCCGCAGATGAAATCTGTCGGCGAAGTGATGGCCATCGGCCGCACATTCAAAGAAGCGCTGATGAAGGGCATCCGCTCGCTCGACACCGGAAAGCGCGTCGGCGGCGGCAAGCCCGAGCCCAAGATTCTCACCCAGCGACTGGTCACGCCGCATCCCGAGCGGCTCGCCTACGTGCAGTACGCGCTGCGCCAGGGACACACAGTCAAGCAGATCGCAAAAATGACTTCGATGGATCCGTGGTTCCTTTATCAGCTCAAGGAAATTAACGACCAGCAACTCGAACTCGAAAAACATCCCATGGAGTCCGTTCCGACCGAAGTATTGCGCGAGTCGAAGCGCATGGGATTTTCCGACGGGAGGCTGGCCGCCGCGTGGCGGCTTGAGGGCCAGGAGAAAGTTCGCCACCTCCGCAAGAAACATGGAGTGACGCCGGTCTACAAGCGTGTGGACACGTGTGCGGCCGAATTTGAAAGCTATACGCCGTATCTTTACTCAACTTACGAAGACGAAGACGAAGCGGCGCCGACCGACAAGAAGAAAGTCATCATTCTCGGCAGCGGCCCCAACCGCATCGGGCAGGGAATTGAGTTCGATTACTGCTGCTGCCATGCGTCGTTCGCGCTGCGCGACGACGGCTACGAGACGATCATGATCAACTGCAATCCCGAGACCGTCTCGACCGACTACGACACGAGCGACCGGCTTTACTTCGAGCCGCTGACCTTTGAAGACGTGTGGGCAATCTACCAGCATGAGACGTCGAAGGGTGCCGACGTCGGTGTGATCGTGCAGTTTGGCGGCCAGACGCCGCTGAACCTGGCGCTGCCGCTGAAGGCGGCGGGCGTGAACATCATCGGAACGTCGCCCGAGTCCATCGACCTGGCCGAAGATCGCAAACACTTCAACAAGCTGCTCGAGGAATTGCAGATTCCGCAGGCGCCCGGCGTGATGGCAACCTCGATCGAGGAAGCCATCGAAGGTGCGAAGCGCATCGGATATCCCGTGCTCGTTCGTCCCTCGTACGTGCTCGGTGGACGCGCCATGGTCATCGCCTACGACGAAGAGTCGGTCATTCGCTACATGAAGGAAGCGGTCGAGTACTCGCATGACCGGCCGGTGCTGGTCGACCACTTTCTGGAAGACGCAATCGAGGTCGACGTCGATGCGCTCTCTGATGGTGATGATGTCGTGATCGGCGGAATCATGCAGCATATCGAAGAGGCCGGCATCCATTCCGGCGATTCTTCGTGCGTGTTGCCGGCGGTCGACATTCCGGCACCGTTGCTCGACCGCATGCGCGATTACACCTTCAAGCTGGCCAAGGCGCTGAAAGTCGTCGGACTGATGAATATTCAGTTCGCCATCCCACGCGGCAACGGTCAGGCGAGCGGCAATGGAGCCGAAGGCAGCAAGGTCTATGTCCTGGAAGTGAATCCGCGCGCGTCGCGGACGGTGCCTTATGTCTCAAAGGCGACAGGCATTCCGATGGCCAAGATTGCGGCACGGCTCATGACCGGGCGCAAGCTGCGCGAGTTCCTGCCAGAAAACATCAAGCGCCGTGCTGATCTCGACATGGGAAGCTGCTGCTACGTGAAATCGCCCGTGTTCCCGTGGAATAAGTTTCCCGGCGTCGACACCGTGCTCGGGCCGGAGATGAAGTCGACGGGCGAGGTGATGGGTGTGGCCGACAATTTCGGGGAAGCCCTCGCCAAAGCGCAGTTAGCAGCTGGACAGAAATTGCCCACCAAAGGAACGGTTTTCCTCAGCGTCACTGACAACGACAAGCGTTCCGTGGTTCCGGTGGCGCGCAAGTTCGTGGAGATGGGATTCAAACTGGTTGCGACGGCGGGCACCGCCGACGTGATCGAAGCTGCCGGAATGGGTGTGGAGCGTGTCTACAAAGTAAAGGAAGGGCGCCCCAACGTCGTAGACTTCATCAAGGGCCAGCGCATTCAACTCATCATCAACACGCCCACCGGGCTGGAACCATGGTTCGATGAGAAGGCCATTCGCCGCGCTGCGGTTACCGCGCGCATTCCCACGATTACCACACTCGCGGCCGCCCGGGCCGCGGCCGAGGGCATTGCCGCATTGCAGCGCGGAGAAGTGAACGTGCGGGCGCTGCAGCACCTGCACGCGGAGAGAGCCGTCCGGCGCTAGCACCTCTTGCTCTGGCCCGACCACGCGATTGATAATCGTGTGTTCACTGCGAGGTCGTCATGCTTCTTCATGGAATCTTTCCCCCGATCACCACGCCCTTTTATCCCGACGGCAATGTTTACTTCAAGAAGCTCGAACATAATGTCGAGCGCTATTCGCGGACGCCGGTCGCGGGAATCGTTGTCCTAGGCTCGACCGGCGAGGCGATCCTGCTCTCGGACCAGGAGCGGCGGGATGTGCTGAAGTGCTCGCGCGAAACGGCCGCACCGAACAAAGTTCTGATCGCGGGCACAGGAGTCGAGTCGGCAATCGAGACGCTGCGTCTCACCGAATACGCCGCTGAACTCGGCTATGACGTGGCCATGGTGCGCACGCCGCACTACTACAAGAAGCAGATGGCGCCAGCCAACATTCTGGCGTTTTACCGGACCGTGGCCGACCGCTCGCCGCTGCCCATCATCATTTACAACTTTCCTCAGGCAACGGGTTACGACATTCCAGCCGAAGTCGTGATTGCGCTTGCGGAGCATCCGAACTTGATCGGCATTAAAGAATCGAGCGGGGATGTTGAGAAGGTTCGCAAGATGGTCGAGGGCACGCGCCACATCCAGCGCAGCGCGACTGTGACGGAGACGTTTGATGCAGTTACACCGCGCATGCTCGCCGCCGCAGCGATGGCTGCGAAGGGGGAGGGCAGGGAACTGGTTCCGGTGGGAGTTCTCGCGGGCGCGGACGACCCCACTTCTCGCGCAAGAGGTGAGCGAGAAATGGGGCGCCCACCTTCATCCCTTGCTATAACAGTCGTGGGCAAATTGAAGACGCGCCAGAAGGAAGTCGGCTTCCAGGTGCTGGTCGGAGCGGCCCAGAAACTGCATCCTTCGCTCGATGTCGGCGCCGTGGGAGCTATCCTAGCATTTGCTTGCGCGGCGCCGACCTCATGTTACGAAATCTTCGCCGCATGGAAGGAAGGCGATGGCGAACTGGCCCGCCTGAAACAGGACCGCATCGCGCAGGCGGCGCAGCGCGTGGTCAGCGATCTTGGCGTTCCGGGCGTGAAGCACGGCATGGACTTCAACGGCTACTACGGCGGCCCGTCGCGTCTGCCATTCCTGCCACTAACGTCGGATTTGAAGGCCGAGGTGGAGCGCTTGCTGGCTGACATCAGGAACTAGCTGCAGTAAGAAGACAACTCCCTTGTGATTCGGATCATAACCGGCGTATACTGGATTCGAACGAACGTTCGAATTGTCTCTCCGCTACGGGATTATGGGGAATTCTGCAGTCGCCACAGGAGTCCGGATACCACGCCGACATCGGCCGGCAGCGGCAGAACGCTATGACCGGCGCCTGGCCGAAATTCTTGCGCACGCCACCGAAGTCTTCTGTAAGAAGGGATACGAAGGGGCGTCGATGCGCGATCTGTCGCGCGCCAGCGGCATGTCCCTGGCCGGACTCTATTACTATTTTGAGTCCAAGGAACGCCTGCTCTACCTGATCCAGAAACACACCTTCACCACCATCGTGAGGCGGCTTAAAGCACGGCTGGAAGGCGTGACGGATGCGGAAGAACGCATCCGGATTTTCATCCTTAATCATCTGGAGTATTTTCTTGCCAATCAGGCTGCGATGAAGGTGCTGTCGCACGAAGACGACGCCCTGAAAAACGGCTTCGGAGCCGAAGTCGCAGCAATCAAGCGCGAATACTACAAAATTTGCGTTAGCCTGCTGGACGATCTGAAGCGCGAGCGCGGACTGCAATTTTCCACGCGGCTGGCCGTGCTCAGCTTGTTCGGAATGATGAACTGGATCTACACCTGGCACAATCCGCGGGTCGACGCCGACGCGGCCTCGATTGCCCGTGAGATGGGCGACTTTTTTCTAAGAGGAGTGATGGCAAACGGAAAGTCGAGAAGGGATCGATGATTTGAAAGGGCGCACCTTTGGGCTGCGCCGCAAAATGAGTGAGGGCCCTTTAGGGCTGCGTAAATGGCGCGACCCAGACGGGGCTTTAGCCCCGGAGGGCGGGCCCGCAAAATTCATACGAGGAGCACACCGATGGCAACCACAATGCAGCCGGCGACCGGCGAAACGACGAGACAACTGATCAACTACCGCACCGACAGCGGCGTAGCGGTCATCGAGATGTGTGATCCGCCGGCCAACACCTACACCTACGAGATGAACCGGCAACTCGACGACGCGATCCTCAAGGCGCGCATGGCAAACGACGTCTACGTGATCGTGTTGACCGGTGCAGGCGACAAGTTCTTCTCGGCAGGAGCGAACATCAAGATGCTTTCGAGCGTCGACCCCACGTTCAAATACTACTTCTGCCTGCATGCCAACGAAACGCTGTTGCGTCTCGAACACACCCCCAAGCTCGTGATTGCGGCCATCAACGGTCATTGCGTGGGCGGCGGACTTGAAATCGCCATGGCCGCCGACATCCGCATCGCGCGCAAGGACGCGGGCAAGATCGGCCTGCCGGAAGTCAACCTCGGCGTATTGCCCGGCACGGGCGGCACACAGCGGCTCTCTCGGATCGTGGGAAAGAGCAAGGCCATCGAGCTTATGGTCACCGGAAACACCTTCTCGTTCGAAGAGGCGCAGGAGTTCGGAATCGTCAACGACATTTTCGAACGCGACGGCTTCATGGACAACATCATGGAGTACGCCAAACAGTTCTGCCCGCCGAACAAGGCGTCGAAGGCGGTCGGACGCATCAAGCGCGCGGTACAGACGGGCTGGGAGATTCCCATGGAGTCAGCGTTGGCAGTCGAGCGCGAGAACCAGCAGTTGCTCTTCCAGAGCGAAGATGCGAAAGAAGGTCTGGCGGCGTACGTGGAGAAGCGGCCGGCCACGTTCAAAGCGAAGTGACCGCGTTTTGCGGGCGTGAGCGTAGGCGGGGTCCCCGACACGCGCGCTTTTTGCGTGACGGGGTGGGTAGCGGGAGCCCGCAGCGGTCATCCTGAGCGGAGCGAAGAATCTGTTGCTCAGCACGATTCGTGCAACGAGGTGAGTTTATGCCCGGAAAAGTACCCAAACTCGGAACCTTCAGCGACTGGGTCGGAATTTTCAACGACTGGCGCAAGGAAATCGGCGTCAACACCGACGACATCGAAGCCTTCCACTTCGACACGCTCTACGGTGCCATCGACACCGAAGACATCGAGTTCGGCTCGTACAAGGGCCGCCGCAAGTGGGAGAACCTGCGCCAGATTCCCACGCAGCAGATGCGCGACGCGCTCATGAACATGATCGTGTACCAGGGCGACACGGAATTTGCCAGCGTCGAGCAGCAGCGCAATCTGTTTGAAATGGCGCCCACTGATTGGGACCGCAAAGCGCTCACTCGCGTCATGATCGAGGAAATGCGCCACGGCTGGCAGATGTGCGCCCTGCTGATGGATCATTTCGGCTACTCGGGCAAAGTGGAAGCTCAGAAAATGCTGGAGCGTCGGGCCTTTGAGAACAAGCGCCTGCTGGGCGCGTTCAATGTCGACGTCGACAACTGGATGGATTTTTTCACCTACACAGACTTCGTCGACCGCGACGGCAAGTTCCAATTGCAGATGCTAAAGTACTCCGCCTTCGCTCCGCTGGGGCGTTCCATGTCGTACATGCTGCGCGAAGAGGCGTTCCACATGGGCACGGGCAATGACGGCTTGCGGCGCATCGTGGAAGCGGGCGTGATCCCGGCGTGGCTGATCCAGAAATATCTCAACAAGTGGATTTCGAGTTCCTACGATCTGTTTGGCACCGATCATTCTTCTTCGGCGCACTGGGCGTACGTGTGGGGCGTAAAGGGGCGCTACGACGAGCCGAAGAACGAAAAGACTCCCGATCTCGACGATCTGAACGACTACAACCGCAATCTATATCGCCACGAAGTGGCAGGCCTGATCGAGCGCTTCAACAGTGCGCTGAAGCCTGGTGAGGCGAAGCTGTATGCGCCACATATCAGGTTCAATCGGGCAATCGGGAAGTATGCTGGCCAGAAATTCCATGCGCAGACCGGCGAACCGCTCGATGACCGCGCGTATGAGCAGCACTTGAAGGATTACACGCCGTCGGCGGCGGACAAAAAGCTGCTGCTCGACATCATCGCGACCGAGAAGAAGTGGATCGCTGAAAAGACCGGCGCCCGTGATCCTCTGGCGACGATTGGGGAAGTGCGGAAGTCGGCCATCAATTTGTAGAGAGCTGCTGTGTCACCACAGAGGCACAGAGACACATGGAAGCAACGAACATGAGCAGCGCCGTGCAATCTAGCTTGACGCGGTTGGCCCTAGGCATCGATCCGCCGGTTGCGCGCATCGTGTTGAATCATCCGCCGCTTAACGTCATCGACATCCCGATGATGGAAGAACTCGCCGACACATTGAAAGATATCGAGGCGCGCACCGATGTCTCCACAATCGTTCTCAGCGGTGAAGGCAAGGCTTTCTCCGCCGGCGTGGATGTCGCGGCCCACACACCCGACAAAGTCGAAGCGATGCTGTCGAAATTACACGGCGTCATCCGCGCGCTGGTGGCGACGAAGAAGGTGACCATTGCCGGAGTTCACGGTGCTTGCCTGGGCGGCGGAGCAGAACTCGCGATGGTCTGCGACGTGGTTTTCACAACTGAGTCGGCACAGTGGGGATTTCCGGAGATTAAACTCGGCTGCTATCCGCCTGTAGCCTGCACGGCATTGGCTGCGCTGATCGGGCCGAAACGTGCGGCCGAGCTGATTTTGACCGGTTGCACAATCAGCGGCAGGGAGGCTGCGGAGATCGGTCTGGCGAATCGAGCCGTCGCCGAAAACGAGTTAGGCTCAGCTGTCGATGACTGCGTAAATCGCCTTCGGAAACTGAGTCCGGCGGCGCTTTCGATCGCGAAGAAGGCTTCATACGTGTGGGATTCCATGCATTTCGACAAAGGGCTGGCGCGCGCCGAAAAAATTTATCTGGAAGAGCTGATGCAGACCGGCGATGCACAGGAAGGCATCCGCTCGTTCATGGAAAAGCGCGCGCCAAAGTGGACGGGGAAGTAGCCGCGACGGCGGACTACAAAGCTCGAAATGAAAAAGGAACTCATCTCGCTCCGTGTCAACGGCCGCACACACGAACTGGCCGTCGAGCCTAACGCAGTCCTGCTCGATGTCCTGCGGCAGGACCTGCAGCTCACTGGTTCCAAGCGCGGATGCGACGACTCCTCCTGCGGCGCCTGCACCGTGCTGGCTGATGGCGTGGCCATGATGTCCTGCACTCTACTTGCTGCCAGCTGCGAAAGCCAGGAGATCACCACGGTCGAGGGCGTCAGCGAACATGGCAGCCTGGCCGCGATTCAAAAAGCCTACGGCGACTGGGGCGGCGCGCAATGCGGATACTGCACGCCCGGCTTCATCATGACGGTGAAATCGCTCTTAGCGGAGAATCCCGATCCGTCCGAAGCCGAAATCCGCGCAGCGTTGAGTAGCAATCTGTGCCGCTGCACCGGCTACAACCAGATGTACGAAGCGATCCGGTCGGCAATTGAGGCAGAGCTGGATGGAACAGGGAAAGCGACAGCAGCCAAGGCATAGTAGGTACAGATCGTGACAAAGTTTTTCAACGACCAAGGTGGCCTCGACAAAATTGCAGCACGCCTAGCTTATGCAAAGTCTCAGATGCCAGCGAACATCCGCGAGGCACATGAGCACTGCTCAAAGCATCGAACGGAGATCGTTACTAGCCACACCTGGGGATGTTTTTACTGTCTGGAGATCTTCGACGCACGCGAGATTGAAGACTGGACTGATGATGGGCAAACCGCCATGTGCGCTAAGTGCGGAATCGACTCGGTGATAGGTTCGGGTTCTGGTTTCCCGATCACAAAAGAGTTCTTGAGGGAGATGAATAGATACTGGTTCTGAGCAAATGACGACCTCTTTCTCCATCATCGGCAAGCCCACGGCCATGATCGATGCCGCCGAGAAAACCACCGGCGCCGGCAAATGACTGCGGTTTGCGGGCGTGAGCGGAGCGGGAGCCCGCAGCAGTCATCCTGAGCGTAGCGAAGGATCTATGAGCGATCTCTCAATAATTGGCAAACCGGTTGCAATGATCGATGCCGCCGAGAAAACCACCGGCGCCGGCAAATATACCGACGACCTCAGCTTGCCGGGCATGTTGGTGGGGAAGATTCTGCATTCCCCCTATCCCCACGCGCGCATCAGGCGCATCGACACCAATCGCGCCGAGGCACTCGACGGCGTAGTCGCGGTTGTCGTCGGCAAAGATGCTCCAAAGACCTATGGCATCCTTCCGGTTGGCCACGATGAGTACCCGCTCGCGCTCGACAAGGTTCGCTATGTCGGCGACAACGTCGCCTGTGTGGTCGCGATCTCTGAAGCCGTCGCCGAGAAAGCTCTCGAACTGATCGACGTCGAGTATGAGGTTCTTGCAGCCTATTTCGACCCGGAAGAGTCGATGAAGGCCGAGTCCGATCTGATCCACGACAACAAGCCAGGCAATTTAGAAAAGGATTATCACCATATCTTCGGCGATCCCGACAAAGGTTTCGCCGAGGCCGATCACATTGCCGAAGCGCGCTTCATCGCCAATGAAGTTACGCACGCGGCCATGGAGCCTCATTCCACGCTGGCCTCGTTCGAGATCGATCCGCACACTGGAAAGCCGGGACGGGTCACAGTCTGGTCTTCGACGCAAGTGCCGTATTACCTGCAGCACAAGCTCTCGCTCGTGCTGGAAATGCCGATGCAGCAGATTCGCGTGATCAAGCCGCTGGTGGGCGGCGGATTCGGCGGCAAGAGCGAAGTGATCCCGCTTGAGATTATCGCTGCGGTCGCCGCGCGCAAGGCAAAAGCTCCGGTGAAAATCACCTATACAAGAGAAGAGGTTTTCTGGGCGCATCGCGGACGGCCGCGCACCATCATCGATCTGAAAACCGGCGTCAAGAGCGACGGCCGCATTACTGCTGTGAAGGCACGCGTGGTGCAGGATGGCGGTGCGTATTGCTCCTACGGCGTGGTCACTATTCTTTATTCCGGCGCACTGCTGGGCGCCCTGTACGACATTCCCAACATTCAGTACGACGGCTACCGCGTGTTGACGAACAAACCTGCCTGCGGAGCCATGCGCGGACACGGCACGGTGAACGTTCGCTTTGCCTTCGAATCGCAACTGGACGAACTAGCCGCCAAGATCGGAATGGATCCAGCAGAAATCCGCCGCCACAATCTGCTGAAACCGCCGTGTATCACGGTCAATGGATTGCGAGTTCAGAGCTACGGCCTGCCCGAATGCATCGAGAAAACGGTCGAGCGATCGGGATGGAAGCAGCGCAAGGGAAAACTTCCCAAAGGACGCGGCCTCGGCATCGCCTGCAGTCATTACGTCAGCGGCGCGGCCAATTCCATTATTCGGTCCGACATGCCGCACTCAACGGTCAATATCAAGATTGATCGCGATGGGGGCGTGGTAGTGTACACCGGAGCATCGGAAATCGGTCAGGGCTCTGACACGATGACGGCCCAGATCGCCGCGGAAACGCTGGGCTGCTCGCTGTCTCGCGTGCGTGTGGTTGCCGCCGACACGGACCTGACGCCGATTGATATCGGCTCGTACTCCAGTCGCGTCACGTTCATGGCCGGCAACGCGACGATGCGGGCGGCCGAGGAAGTAAAGAAGCTGATCGCTGCCGCCGCGGCTAAGAAAATGAATTGTGCCGTGGAAGACGTGCTGTTCCGAGACGACACGGTAGTCAGGAAAAATGGTCGTGCAGGAACAGACGCATTCATTCGTCCTCCCGAGCCGCCCGAAGAAAGCTCGGCTGCGCCCACCGTTTCCGGCCACGTCGAAGGCCAGATTCTGCGCGGGTCGTTGCAGCAGAAGCGCAAGGACGAAGGGCCCAAGGATTCCATGACCTTCGAAGAAGCCGTGGTCGCAGCCATCGATTTTCACGGCGCGCTCACCGGCACAGGGTCCTACGCGCCTCCACAAGAGGCACGCGGCGGAAAGCACAAGGGCGCGGGTGTCGGGCCATCTCCGGCATATTCCTACTCTGCGCAGGTGGCCGAAGTGAGCGTTGATGAAGAAACGGGCGAAGTTGCCGTCCACAAAGTCTGGGCGGCGCACGATTGCGGACGCGCGCTCAATCCAGTTTCCGTTGAGGGGCAGATTATCGGTTCCGTCTGGATGGGCATGGGGCAGGCGCTGACCGAAGAAATGGTCTGGAAAGAGGGCATGCTGATGAATCCCGGGTTGCTGGAGTATCGCAGCCCGTCGGCAGTCGAGTCGCCTGCAGTGGAGCCGATCATCGTCGAGAGCATCGATCCCGAAGGGCCCTTCGGCGCGAAGGAATGCAGCGAAGGATCGCTCGCGGCAACGATTCCCGCGATCGCCAACGCCATTTACGACGCGGTGGGCGTTCGCTTGCACGAATCGCCCTTCACTCCTGAGCGGGTTCTCGCGGCACTCCGCGCCAAGAAAAGCGCGAAGCCACTGAATCTGACAGAAGGTGTTGACCCGAGGGCCCCCGTGCGCTTCCGCGAGCACGGCGGTTCGCTCTGTTTCAAGGGGAAGGGGCCGGAGCGGCATGCGCTTGATCCGTCGCGGCGAGAAGTGCCCGGAGGGAGCACGAATTGAGCCTGCCGCCGTTCAAAGTTCTGCGACCGCAATCGATCGACGAAGCGATCGGCCATCTCGAAAAGCACGCGGCGAGTGTTCGCGTGCTGGCTGGCGGAACCGATCTGATTCCCTCCATGCGGCAGAGACTGTTCGAACCGGAATATGTTCTCGACCTGCGTGGAATCGCTGCCCTGCGCGGAATCCAGCCACAATCAGATGGCGGCGTAGAAATCGGCGCTCTGACTACGCTGCGTGCGATTGAGCGCTGCGAATTCCTTCGTCGGCATTACCCGGTATTGACGGAAGCAGCCGCTACAGTTGCTTCGCCCGTGCTGCGCAACATGGGTACGATCGGCGGCAACATTTGCCTCGACACCCGCTGCCTCTGGTACAACCAGTCGCTCACCTGGCGCAAAGGCTGCGGATTCTGCATTAAGAAAGACGGAGACCTCTGCCATGTCGCGCCCGGCGGGACAAAATGTTGGGCGGCGTTTTCCGGCGATACTCCTCCAGCGCTGCTGTGCCTGAATGCCGAAATCGAAATCGCCAGCCCCTCCGGTGTTCGGCGCGTCGCTCTGCAGGACTTCTACACGGGCGTGGGCGATACCTACCGAAAACTACAGTCGAACGAACTCGTCGCGCGCCTGTTTCTGTCACATTCCTCTGCCCACTACACGGGCGTTTATCGCAAACTGCGGGTGCGCGGATCGATAGACTACCCGCTCGCCGGCGTCGCGGTAGTGATGAAGCGTTCCAATGGTCATATCACTGACGCTCGCATCGGAATCACCGCGGTAAATCCCGCGCCTTTGCTGGTGAAGGGCGCGTCAGACTTGCTTGCGGGGAGGGAAATGGACGAAGCGCTGGCCGAGAGCGCAGCGGATCTGGCAGCAAGGACAGCCAAGCCGCTGACGACCTCGGCGCTGACGCCCGAATACCGTCGCGAAATGATCCGCGTCTTCACCAAACGCGCGATTCTTGCCGCGGCATTCAACTGAATCGTCTGTTATTCTTCTTCGAGCCCCGGACCGCTAGCTACGAATGATTACTGACTGTCACATCCACATCCAGCCCATGGAAATGTTCAAGCCCCATGCGCTGGAACTCATGAAGGAGAAGCGTCCGAACTTCGACCAGATCGAACAGTTTTGCCGTTCCCCACGCGCCTTCCTCAAGTTTATGGATGCAAGCGGCATCGACCGCGCCATGCTGATCAATTACGTCGCGCCCGAGGTCATCGGCTTTACCAACGGCGTCAATCAGTTCGTCGCCGACTACGTGAAAGAGGAGCCCAAGCGGCTGCTTTCCTGCGGCAGCCTGCATCCCCGGCACACCACCAACGTGCTTGCCGACGTGGAACAGATTCTTCGGCTGGGCATCCAGATGATCAAAATTCATCCGCCGCATCAGCTGCTATTCCCAAACGAATATCTGAGTGGGGCGAAAGAACTGGAGATCATCTACCGCGCCGCCGAGGCCAACGGCGTGCCGATCATGTTCCACACGGGGACGTCCATTTTTCCCGGTGCTCGCAACAAGTACGGCGACCCGATTTATGTCGATGATGTGGCCGTGGATTTTCCTAAGCTAAAAATTCTGCTGGCTCACGGCGGCCGCCCCTTGTGGATGCACACAGCATTTTTCCTGGTGCGGCGTCACCCTAACGTCTATCTCGACATCAGCGGCATTCCGCCCAAGACGCTGCTCAACTACTTCCCGCGCCTTGACGAAATCGCGCGGAGGACGTTATTCGGCACGGATTGGCCGGGACCAGGCGTGCCCGACATCAGGAAGAACCTGGAGGAATTTCGCGCGCTTCCGCTCAGCGCAGACGTGAAGCAGCAGATTCTGAGCAAGACAGCACTGGCCATCTGGCCGGCATGAGTACCCACGCGACGTTACTTTGGAGCAGTTGGAAAGCTAGGGCAGTTTAAGGTATAAAAAAAGCTGTATTTCCCGCGCGGTCCGGCAACAAAAAATCCTGGGGAACCAAGCGAGAGACCAATGTCGAGCGTGACGCATGCCCCGAAGGGCCTTGAGGGAATTGTTGCCACCACGTCCAAAATTTGCTATATCGACGGCGACGCCGGCGTACTGGCGTACCGCGGTATCGACATTCATGAATTAGCCGATCATTCCAACTTCGAAGAGACCTGCTATCTGTTGTGGTTCGGGAAGCTGCCCACTCGAACCGAACTGCGTGATTTGCACTCTCGGTTGGCTGAAGAGCGCAAGCTGGATCCCGCCATCATCGATCTTCTGCGCGATGCACCCCGCGCGGCTTTGCCCATGGACGTGCTGCGCACGGCGGTCTCGGCGCTGTCGTTTTACGACCCGGACGACAAGAAAAACGATCACGATGCCAACGTGGCCAAGGCGATCCGGCTGACCTCGCAGATCGCCATAATCGTTGCCGCCTACGACCGCATCCGCAAAGGACTATCGGTAGTCGAACCGGATCGTTCACTGTCGCAGGCCGCGAACTTCTTGCTGCTGCTGAACGGCAAGAGTCCCTCATCCACGGCCGAACGCGCTCTGGATATTGCACTCATCCTGCACGCCGACCACGAACTCAACGCTTCCACTTTTGCCGCACGCGTCACTGCTGCCACGTTGTCAGACATGCATTCAGCCATCACCTCCGCCATCGGTACGCTGAAGGGGCCGCTGCACGGCGGAGCCAATGAAGCCGTGTTTCGCATCCTCAAGGCTATCGATTCTGCCAGCGCCGACCCGGTCACGTACGTGAAAGACATGCTGGCGGAGAAGAAGAAAGTCCCGGGCTTCGGCCATCGCGTCTACCACACAGAAGATCCACGCGCCACGCATCTGCGCGTCATGTCACGCGACCTGGGGCGTTCGAGCGGCCAGGCCAAATGGTTCGAGATGTCAAACAAGATCGAGCAATTCGTCAAAGCGGAGAAGAAACTGAACGCCAACGTCGACTTCTACTCCGCCTCCACCTACCACACTCTCGGCATTGACGTTGATCTCTTCACGCCTGTCTTCGCCGTTTCGCGAATCAGTGGCTGGGCCGCGCATGTGATCGAACAGCTCGACGACAACCGCCTGATTCGTCCGCGCGCGGACTACCTGGGACCGGCGTATCCCAATCGCTACGTGCCGATCGAGCAAAGATAAGAGATATAAGAAGTGGGGACAGCTGTCCCCGGCTGTCCGGTCGAGCGAAGCGCGACAGGTTAGCCAACCGCTGACCTCGATCTGCGCGAGGAAATTTCGGCAACAGCGTAAAATAGAAGTGGGTTCTGTATGCGCCGGATTTACCTCGACAACAACGCTACCACCCCGGTCCTGCCTGAGGTGTTTGAGGCCATGCGTCCGTACTTCGCGGAGCATTGCGGCAACGCCTCGTCCATCCACCATCATGGGCAGGAGACGCGTGCGGCTGTCGAAAACGCGCGCGAGTCAGTGGCGGGGCTGCTTGGCTGTCGCGCGTCGGAAGTCATTTTCACTAGCGGGGGCACGGAGGCTGACAATCTCGCTGTCTCGGGCTTGGTTGCCGCCGGCGATCACGTGATCACGTCGAGTATCGAGCACCACGCGGTGCTGCAGTGCTGCAGGCATCTTGACGACATGGGATGCGAAGTTACGGTCGTTCCCGTGGACGCACGAAGCCTTGTCGATCCCGATCTTGTGCGTCGTGCGCTGCGTCCGAACACGAAACTGATCTCCATCATGATGGCGAACAATGAGACCGGAGTTCTGCAGCCCGTCGAAGAGATTGGAAAGATCGCGGCAGAGGCAGGTGTTCTTTTTCACACCGACGCGGTGCAGGCCGCGGCAAAGTTGCCCATCGACGTGCGCAGAATCGGCTGCGACGCTCTCTCGATTTCCGGCCACAAGATTCATGCAGCGCAGGGAGTAGGCGCGCTGTATGTGCGCAAAGGAACTCCTCTCCGACCCTTACTCTATGGCGGCCGCCACGAGCGCTCTCTGCGCGCGGGAACAGAGAATGTGCCTGGCATTGTTGGGCTCGGCAAGGCTGCCGAGTTGGCAAAGCAATGGCTCGATGACGGTGACAACAGGAAAATGTCGGCCATGCGCGACCGCCTTCAGCAGGGAATTCTCGCGCAGGTGGATGACGCCATGGTCAATGGAGACGGGGCCCCCCGCGTGCCGAACACGACGAATATTCGCTTTGACTACATCGAAGGCGAGGCGCTCGTAATTGCTCTCGACCTCAAGGGGCTAGCCGTGTCGACCGGGGCAGCATGTTCGTCCGGGGCGATTGAGCCGTCGCATGTGCTGCTCGCGATGGGCCTCGACAAAGATCAGGCGCGCGCCAGCATCCGCTTCAGCTTGGGCAAGCAGACTACTGAAGAAGACATCGACATCGCGCTCGGGCTTATCCCAGAAATGGTGGCGCGGTTGCGGGAGTTAAGTCCGACGTACAAGAAGGGGACGGCTGTGATTTGATAGGGCGCGTCTTCCGCGCGCCACTGATTGTGTTCTCGTGAAAGAGCGGCCCTTCACGGCCGCGTCAAAAGCGATTAAGAATAGGGGCTTTAGCCCCTGAGGTTAGAAGCTAGCAGCTAGGAGATACAACCTGAATTCCGACACCATCGCCGTTGCCATGTCGGGCGGTGTGGATTCCTCCACCGTTGCGGCCATGCTGCGCGCGGAAGGACACAACGTTATCGGCCTGACCATGCAGCTCTGGAACCAGCGCCGGCTGGCGGGCCGTGAAGGCATGCCCGAGCAGGTCACGGGACGCTGCTGCTCCCTCGACGACGTCTACGACGCCCGGCGCGTGGCGCAGCAGATCGGGATTCCGTACTACGTGGTCAATCACGAGGAGCGATTCGAGCGCGATGTGGTGCGGCCATTCGTCGAGGAATATCTCTCCGGCCGCACACCCATCCCGTGCAGCCTCTGCAATAATCACTTGAAGTTCGATCAGCTCTTAGTCGTCGCCCGCCAGATCGGCGCCGAGCGCGTCGCTACGGGCCACTACGCCCGCGTCGCCTACGACGAGTCTCGTGGCCGCTGGCTGCTCCGCCGTCCCGCTGATCTAAGCAAGGACCAGACGTATTTCCTCTTCGGCCTCACGCAGGAGCAGTTGAGCCGCACGCTGTTCCCGCTCGGCGACATGACCAAGCCCCAGGTCCGCGAGCTCGCGCACAAGCACGGCCTTGCCATCGCCGAAAAGCCCGACTCGCAGGAAATCTGCTTCGTCCCGGGCGGCGACTACAAGCGCTTCATCGACGCTTACCTCGCCGAGCAGGGCGAGTCGCTGCCCGACACATTGGGAGAACTCGTCACCACCAGCGGCCAGGTCATTGGTGAGCATTCGGGCATTCACAACTTCACCGTCGGCCAGCGCAAGGGACTCGGCGTCGCCACCGGCTCTCCGCTCTACGTCATTCAGATCAGCGGCGCGCGGAAGCAGGTCGTCGTAGGAGGGGAAGAGCACCTCTACTCACACACGCTGCGTGCGCGTCGAGTGAATTTGATCTCGGTCGATGATTTGCGCGAGCCGATGCGCGTGACGGTCAAGATTCGCCACCGCCACGAGCCTGCACCAGCGGTGATCGAGAGGGCTTCCTCCAGTGACTCGAACTCAGAAGGTAAGCGCGACGACGAAATTCTCGTAACCTTTGACCAGCCGCAGCGCGCCATCACGCCCGGGCAGGCCGCTGTTTTCTACGATGGCGATATCGTGGTCGGCGGTGGCTGGATTGTATAAAGGACCGGCGCGAAACTAACGCTTCAGGTTCGGGTCGTGGGTGTGCTTCCGGTCGTATTTCTCCATCTTGCGCTGTGCCTTCTTCTGAGCCTTCGCATACTTCTTCTGAGCCTTCTGCTGCTGCTTCTCCATTTTCTGCGCTTGTTTGGCTTGTGATTGAGAATTGTTGTGCGTCTGGGCTTGCAGCGGGAAGGTACCGCAGAGGCACGATAAGGTCATCAAGGCAATAAGGGCCGCGAGTCTTTTCATAGCAGTTTCATGCAGGTGTCGCTGCCACGATTTTACCGCAAGGCCACCGACCGCTTCGTGGGTTCCACAAATTCACGCCGGGATCGCGGTTCCGAGTTGGTCAGCAAGCGCGATTTTCCCGGAGCGCGGGAATGGAGCCTTCTCCCCGCCGCTTATAATCCACCGCATGTCCTCCGCCAATCCATCGCTGCCAGCACCCTTTCGTATCACGCCGTCGTTCTGGGCCCGCGAATCAGCCGCGATCAAGCAGGGAATCAAGACCGGACTCGCGGGCACGATCGCCTACGCGCTCTACGCCGGATGGCACCTGCATCAGGGCTATTGGGCGGTCTTTGCCGCGCTGGTCGTGACCCAGGCCAACCTCGGTGCATCGTGGAAAGCGGCACTCTACCGCACCATCGGCTCAACTGCTGGCGCGCTCGCTGCGGCTCTGCTCATGCCTGTGCTGGGCAAAGGAACCATTGGCGTCGGCATTGTACTGTTTCTGCTGGCCACGTTCTTCGCCTATCTTTCCTCACTGCACCCGGCCTTCACTGCCGCGGGATTCACTGCCGCCATCATTCTCGTCTTCGGCGGCATATCCGAACCGTGGCACACGGCGTGGCTCCGCGTGCTCTACACGACTGAAGGAGCGTTCGTCGCCTTTGCCGTGGGCGCGCTGCTTTGGCCGGTGCGCGCGCGCGAGGGTCTGCGGCTCAAGATCGCCAACATTCTCGACGGTGCAGGCGCCTTGTATCGGGCCGTCGCCGCCGCCGCGCTGCAAGGCATCGACAACGAAGATGAAGTCCGGAGTCTCGATCATCAACTGCACGATCTGCGGCGCGGCATCACCCAGCAGACGGACGAGGCCCGCAGCGAACTCACATTTTCGCGGTTCAATCAGAGTGCGTATCAGCAGGTGGTCGAGTTGGCCGACCAGATTCGCCGCCGTCTCACCGCCATGGCGGAGGATAGTTCGTTATATGTGCACGCGCAGGTCGAGCCTGGGCTTGTTCCCTCGCTGCCTCGACTAGCCGAACGCACCGCACAGAATTTCTCAGACCTGGCGGAGGCGATCCGCAAGCGTACGGGACCGTTGGAATCCGCAGGACTTGATTCCGCGATTCGCGATCTCGACTCCGACCTGGCGCGTCTCCGTGCCCAGCGCACGACCGCGCCGTTCGCGCTCGATCGCATGCTGCCCTTCTGGGCCCTGGTATTTAATTTGAGGGAAGTCGCGCAGGATTTGAAGCAATTGGAGTCCATTCTGCCCCAGCTGGCCTGAATGGGCGTCTCGCAGAGACGGACACTTCACTCAGATGAACATTTCGTCTTGCGGCACGGGGCGGCGCTCCTCGCGCTTGCCGCCATTCTTGCGGCCGGCGAAAAGGAATTCGAGCCCTACCGTAATCCCTTGCATGAGTCCGGAGAGTTGGCGCACCGGCGAGACCACCGTCTTATGCACCATGTCGGAGGTCTGTTCGACGCGATCCAGGGTGCGAGTCAGCAATTCATCGGCACGAATCACCTGCAGCCGTGCGCGGTCCACTACGTCGTTGACCGTGGCATCCATGCGCTTCACCTGCTCGCGCACCACGGTCGTCGAGTCCTGCAGATTGTCGGCAATGATTTCGACTTTCGGGCGCATCTCCGTAAGGATTTCGCGAGCCAGTTCAGCCGTGGGCAGAAGCTTGGTCTTCACCTCGGCGGCTAGTGTTTCCATCTGTCGAGCACTCTTGCGCATAGCAAGATACATAGCCAGCAGGACGCCAGCCTGCAATGCGACCGCGATTCCAGTCAGTGCGACGAACACCGCAATGAGGTTTTCCATAGGTGTGCCTCCGCCAGACGGAATCGAGTGCACTCCGGAGGGGAGAAGCTGAACCCCTGATTTCCTACAACCCCTTCGGCGCGCCCGTTTCCGCCGTAGTCTCGTGGTAAGCCTGACGCCCGGCCTCGTAGGCGGCGCGGAATTGCTCCTTCTGCTGATTCAGCACTTCGCGGCCACGGTCAGCCCATTGCGAAGCCTGTTCCCGAGCTTCGCGGGCACGGCTGCGAACATAATCGCGGCCTTCCTCGGCGCGGGCACGAAGCGCTTCCCGCGTCTCGCTGCCCGAACGCGGCGCATAAAGCACTCCCACCAGCGCTCCCAGGCCAAGCCCGGCCAGAAACCAAACGAAACTATTGCCGCCCTCACGATCCGACATAACCACCCTCCTCCATGACTCCTCATTCGGATGGTAGCATCCCGCCTCGGGGAAATACAACGAAGCAAGGGCAACGGGGGCAGCGTTTGCTGCGAAGAGCTCGATAATGCGATCTTGCTTATTTTTGCTGGGCAGGAGTCGCCGGAGTCTGCGCGGGAGCGGCAGGCTGAGTTTTAGCCGGCTGCGACTTGAGTCCCTGCAATACCGACGACGGTCCACTGCGCTTGGAGGCGTAAATCGAGAGTGTGATGGATGTGATCATGAACGCAATCGCCGACCAGGTCGTGGCCTTCGAAAGAGCGCTGGCCGCGCCGCGCGGGCCGAACGCCGTCTGGCTGCCCTGCCCGCCGAAGGCGGCGGAAATGTCGCCGCTCTTGCCGCTCTGCAGCAGCACCACGATGATGATGAAGAAACAAACCAGGATGTGAATGACTGTGATCAGATAAATCATAAGCTCAGTGTTTTCCTTGCCGACCGCCTGACAAAATTTATCGGTTGTTCAATCGGATTGAACTTCGGATTGAACTTCCTGTGAGCAGAACGCGCTGAACAAAATTCATGGTGCGGAAGGGGGGATTTGAACCCCCACGCCTTTCGGCGCCACCCCCTCAAGATGGTGTGTCTGCCAGTTCCACCACTTCCGCACGAATCTGGAACGTGAGCGTCGAAAACGCCAACGCAAATTCATTATAGCAAAGGGGATTCGGGAACCGGCCTCACTCGGAGCGGGTATCCACCCTCAGCGGGTCAGGTATTTCCAGGCCACTACCACCACAAACAAAACAATCCCCGCGGCGTACCCCCACATTCGGCCCTTCCCGGCTTTTTCCTGATCGATCATAAGGACATCCGTTGACTTCACTATGCCATAAGCAGAGTGCGAAAGCGACCGAATCAGTGCCTGTTCACCCGGACCGCTTCCGGCAGGGCTGCCCCAGAAACGAGAGGTCCACTCAAGTGCTCAACGCGGCAGGGCACCGTGAGTTGAATCACGCGCATCCGTGATTCCCGCCACGCACTTCCCTCTTGACGCCGCGGGGGCTCGCCTCTATTGTGAACATGTTCTGGCATTCGTGCCGGAACAAGCCGTATCTCATGCAGAGTGGCTGAGGGTAACGGGCCCGCAGAAGCCACGACAACCGGATCAGGAAGACAGCCTGATCGCCTGGTGCCAATTCCCGCCCGGTTCGCGGGGGACATGAGATCGCGGTCGGCAGTGGCCTCATCCCCTTCAATCCCGGATGAGGCATTCGTGTTCTTGGGCGCGCAAACCGTAAGAAGAACCGGCGCAGCCACGCTGGAGAAACAAATGAATTCGCGAATTTACTTCGATCATTCCGCCACCACGCCGCTCGATCCGCGTGTGCTCGACGCGATGGCGCCATTTCTGGGCGGGGAGTTCGGCAATCCGTCGAGCCTACATCACGAGGGGCGAGTGGCGCGCGAAGCCGTCGAGCGGGCACGCGGGCACGTTGCGGCGCTGATTGGTGCCGAGCCCGCCGAAATCGTCTTTACCGCCAGTGGAACCGAGGCCGACAATCTCGCGTTGATCGGCACGGTACGGTCGAGCGGCAAGCCGGGACACGTCGTTACCAGCGCGGTCGAGCACGCGGCGATTCTGGAAACCTGCCGTTTTCTCGGCGAGCAAGGAACGAAGATCACACATCTGCCGGTTGACGGCGAGGGAATTGTGAGCACGGAGAGCTTGCTACGGGCGCTGCAATCGAACGTGACGCTGGTTTCGATCATGGCGGCGAACAATGTTGTGGGAACGCTTGAGCCGATTGAGGAACTGGCTCATCTGACCAAACTTCACGGCGTGCTGTTTCACACCGATGCAGTGCAGGCTGGGGGAAAAATCCCGCTCGATGTGAATCGTCTCCATGTCGATCTGCTCTCGCTTTCGGCGCACAAGCTGCATGGGCCGAAGGGAGTCGGCGCGTTGTATGTGCGCAAGGGCGTGAAACTGAGCCCGATCATTTTCGGCGGCGGGCAGGAGCGCGGTCTGCGGTCGGCGACAGAAAATGTTGCTGGAATTGTGGGGTTCGGAGCAGCGGCAGAGATTGCGCGGCAGGAGTTGGAGAGCGAAGCTGCCCGTCTGGCTCAGCTTCGCGAGCACATTGCTGGTGAGCTCGCGCGTCAGTTTCCGAATTCCTACCTTTTCGGACATCCGGTGCATCGCTTGCCCGGGCATCTCAGCTTCGGATTTCGTGGCCAGGAACACGAGTGCGGCCGGCTTCTTTCGGCTCTTGACGTGGCCGGAGTTGCCGTGTCGGCGGGAAGCGCGTGCAGTGCCCATCATTCCGGCGAGCCGTCGCCGGTGCTCCTCGCCATGGGTTATGACGCCGAGAGCGCCCGTGGCTTGCTGCGGCTGAGCCTGGGACGATTCAACACCCGGCAGGAAGTCGAGCGCTTTCTGGAAATTCTGCCGCAGGCCGTGGGTTCGGCGGCGCATGTGTCGCGAGAATCGTCCGCACACACTCTCGCCGCCCTGACGGCGCTGTAAAGAGGCGGGGAAGGGAATAAAATAATTCGCGCTCATGAGCGCAAACCTGACAGGAGCCTGGGCAGCCAATCTTCAAAAGAGCAAGGTGATTGGTCCGAGACCGAAAGAGATGCGGATGAAGGTCTTCCACGCAGAGCCGATGTTGGACGTGGAGATGTTCATCACGACGCAAGACAGCGAGCAGCACCGAGTGCGGTTTCGAGCGTCAACCAGCGGCGAAGAAGCCGTCAATTCGGTTCTGGGGCAGACATGGCGGAGCCGGCTGCGCTGGATCGGCCGGGAACTGCTCATCGAATCGTGGGTGAAGCACGAGAATCGCGAACTTCGTTTTCGTGATTTCTGGTCCCTTTCGGCGGACGGCCAGACGCTGACGATGGAGCATCGCGAGGACGATCTCGCCGGCCAGATCACGATTCTAGAGAGGCAGCCAGAACAAGGGCAGTGACCTCAGCGCTTTTCGGCGATGCGGTCGAGCGTCGCAAAAAACTCCGGTAAGAAGTCCCACTGAACGCTGCATCGCTGTGGGTGAGGGAAGAAATACAAGAAATGCCACATGAGAAAGGCCGGTCTTCTCGACCGGCCCTTCGTTCGATTTCACGACCGCGATTTGCGATCGCTTAGTCCCCAGACGGCAACAGCATCTCCTCCGGACCCAGATCGATGTTAACCACCGGCGTGTGCGGGCACTCGCCAAGAATAGGCTGGCAGGCCGCATCCGGCCCCTTCTCGGGATGAACCAAAGGCTTGCGCTCGGAGAACTGTTCGGCCTCGGTTGATTCCGCCAGCGCGATCGTAGACGCCAATCCGCCCGTGATGACCTGCTGCACCTGGTCGAAGTATCCGGTACCGACGAAGCGCTGGTGTTTCACCGCCTCGTATCCGTACTGGGTTTCGCGGCTGAATTCTTTTTCCTGCAGCCGGCAATACGCCGTCATGCCAGCCATCTTGTATCCGCGCGCCAGCTCGAACATGCTGAGGTTCAGCGCGTGGAAGCCGGCCAGGGTCACGAACTGGAACTTGTACCCCATCTTCGCCAGTTCGGGCTGGAACTTCGCAATGGTGGCTTCGTCCAGATTCTTGCGCCAGTTGAAGCTGGGCGAGCAGTTGTACGCCAGCATCTTGTTGGGATACTTGGCGTGAATGGCGTCGGCAAATTGCCGCGCTTCTTCCAGATCCGGATGCGAAGTCTCGCACCAGATCAGATCGGAATAGGGCGCGTAGGCCAGGCCGCGCGCGATCGCCGACTCGATTCCCCCGCGAATGCGGAAGAATCCTTCCGACGTGCGCTCGCCGGTGCAAAACACGCGGTCGCGCGGGTCGATGTCGCTGGTCAGCAAGTGAGCGCTATCGGCGTCGGTGCGGGCCATCACGAGCGTGGGCACGCCCATGACATCGGCTGCGAGCCGTGCAGCTACCAGCTTCTGGATCGCCTCACTGGTCGGGACAAGCACTTTGCCTCCGAGGTGACCGCACTTCTTTGCGGAAGAAAGCTGATCTTCGAAGTGAACGCAGGCTGCGCCCGCTTCGATCATTCCCTTCATCAGTTCGAAGGCGTTCAGGGTGCCGCCGAATCCCGCTTCGGCATCGGCCACCAGCGGCGCAAACCACGTCTCGCTGGGCGCCACCTTGCCCTCGGCATGATGCAGCTGATCGGCTCGCTGCAAGGAATTGTTGATGCGCCGGCAGAGATTCGGAACGCTGTCGGCCGGATACAGGCTCTGGTCGGGATACATCGAGCATGCATTGTTGGCGTCGGCCGCGACCTGCCACCCGCTGACATAAATCGCCTTCAGCCCGGCCTGCACTTGCTGCACCGCTTGGTTGCCGGTAACGGCGCCCAGCGCGTTGACGTACGGATTGGTCTGGAGCAGCTCCCACAGGCGCTCGGCGCCCAGGCGCGCGAGCGTGTGCTCGATGTGGATCGAACCGCGCAGCCGCAGCACGTCTTCGGCGGTGTAGGGCCGTTCAATGCCCTGCCAGCGCGAGTTTGTGGCCCAGTCGTTGGCCAGGCATTGCTGGGCGAGCGCATACTGCGTCGCACGTTCTTTTTCGTTGCGCAACCGTTCGGTATTGGCAGGGTGAGTGGAAAACTGGTGTTTGTGCTCGTTTCCGTTGGACGACATTACTCTCTTCTCCTGGGCAAATTTTGTGGTGCTGATTTCTGTGGTGCCGGTTTCTGGTGAACTCGCTTCTTGAGCTTGTTCCTTTCTTACGAGGGATTGAATTCTCCCTGAACGATCATGGCTTCGCTGATCTCGCGGGCCCGCCGGAAGCGCTCGGCCTCTTCCGCCGGAGTCCCGGCCGGCAGCTCTTTCAGCAGGCGGTCGAGCTCTTCGTCGAAGAGTTTCGTAATCAGTTCGGGCGTGTGCTTCACCGGCCGCCCGCTATCGTCATTAATCGTCACCAGATCGCGATGCACGACGCGCTGCGCGATCATCAGGCGATAAATGCGGTCGGTGGCCAGATCTTCCATGTAGCCGTCGAGCAGGCTGGCGCCATTGCCGCTGAGCACGCCGTGCCGGTAGCGGATCACAGTGCGCACGGCCGCCCGCGTGCCTTTCAGTGTGCGTGTGCCCACGCCGGTAGGAACGGGTCGCAGGTCGGGATAACGGCTCGCATTCTTCGGGCGCTTTTGCAGCTGGTTCGGGTAAGGGAACTGCGCCACGGCGATCGCGTTTTGATCGGGATGGCCGGTCCAGGCTCCATCCATCAGGCAGTTCGCCTCGTTTTTCTTGTCCTGCTCGAGAACCGCGAGGGCGCGCGCATTCAATTCGGCATCTTCGCGGCTGGGATACAGCGCCGTCATGCCGCCGATCGCCAGAATTCCGCGGTGGTGGCAAATCTCAACCAGCAGCTCGCGCAGGTTCTGGAAGAACGCGACGTCGTGCGGAATCGTGTTGCGGTCGGGCAGAACCCAGTTCGGGTCGTCGAGATTGAAATGGATCAGGCTCGCCATGTAATCCCAGCGGCCCAGATCGAGCCCAACCAGGTGATCGCGCAGGTTGTAGGCGAACTCTTCCATCTGAAACGCCAGCGGGTGCGCCTCCACCAGCACCATGCACTTGATGTAGTCGTACGGCAGGCCGCGGCCCTTGGCCAGGGTCTGAAACAGATCGCGCCACCACAGTGCCTCTTCGGCAGACTCTGATTTCGGAATGTAGATGCACAGTGGATGCTTCAGCTCCGCCGGATTCATTCCGTAGAAAACGCGCGCCACGTCGTACAAGGCTGCTGACACCAGTTCGCCGGGAACCAATCCGGCCTGATTCAGATGCAACCCACGCGGCCGCGTGAAAATCACGGTGGTGCTGGGCTGAATCTCGACCGTGCGCTTGCGCTTCTGGTCGTGGTAACTGAGCTGGCCACGCAGGCACGCCAGAATGTTGGCGACGGCAGTCTGCTGATGCGACCACTCGTTCACGCACGAGTCTTCCAGATCGAGCATCACGCCCGGCGCGCCCGAATTGAGCATTTTCACGCAGAGTTCGGCGTCGTCGGCAGGTCCGGTCATCTGGTTGCGCTGGTCCTGGCACCAGTCCGGCAACGTGATCCGCCAGCCGTTGCGCACGGTGTCGGAAGGGAAGTGGTGCGTGGGTTTGTCGCCCTCCAGAGAGCGCTGCAACTGCTCTGCCCGCTTGACAACCAGCTCCTGCTGGCGCGGCGTGAACGCCCGGTGCAGGGGTACAAAAAAGTTCATGAAGCCGGCGGGGAGATCGCGGCTGGGATCAAAATCAGCGGGTGTGGTGTTGACCGGATTGAGCAACGTGGCTTTCTCCGGGTCGGCAATGGCGGTTGGTGTCATGATGGCGGCCCCATAACAGTCTGCTGTGTTCAATATATTGAACTATAATTCATAATACCGGCTGATCGTAAAAGGACTGAAGTTCCCGGGTCAAGCCGATTGTTCAATATATAGAACATACATTCACTTTATTGTCCGACTCGGGTTTGTTACGATGGCCGGGTCCGGTATGTCCTCGAGTCACGAATCTCCTTCCGTTGCGGTTGAACGCGCGCTGGCCATGCTGGAGGCGGTCGCGCAGGAACCGGAGGGCCTGTCGAATGCGGAAATCAGCCGTAAGCTGGAGATTCCAAAGAGTTCCGCCAGCTACATCCTGCGTACGCTGGAAACTCAGGGCTATCTGAACCGCGACGAAGACTCGGGCAAATATCGCGTCGGACTGAAGATTCTCAGCCTCAGCCGCGGCGCCCTCAGCGGGATTGATGTGCGGGAAGTCGCGTTGCCTATCATGCGTCACCTGATGGAGAAGACGAACCTTACCTGCCACCTGGCGATCCTGGACGGCCCCGATGCCGTGTACATCGAAAAGGTCGAGCCGCAGGGATTCATCCGGATGGACACCTGGGTAGGTCGCCGTATGCGCGTGCACGCCACCAGCGTCGGCAAGGCGCTGGCCGCGCACATTCCGCAAGAGCGGCTGGAAAAAATTCTTTCCGAGCGCGGCATGGAGAAACGCACGCCCAAAACCATCACCACTGTGCCCCGCCTGTTGAAAGAACTCGAGAAGGTCCGCGCGCAGGGCTACGCCGTCGACGACGAAGAAAACAACATCGGCGCACGCTGCCTGGGCGCGCCCGTCTTCAACCAACAGGGAGAGATCGAAGCGAGTCTGGGCCTGAGCGGGACGATCAACCAGGTCAACACCCAAACCATGCCGCGCATTCTGGAAGCGTTGAAAGACGCGGCCCGGCATATCTCCATGCAACTGGGCTATCGCGCCCCGCACCGCCGCTGGGTGCATAAGTCGGGCGTGTGAGTCCTCGGGAGTTGCGTACACAAATGAGCAGCGATGATTCCTTGCCCGAAATTGTCCGTTATTACGGTGACGCCGATGAAGCCGAGCGCCTGCGCACCGGATGGTTTCGCCTGGAACACGCACGCACACAGGAACTAATCCTCCGCTATTTGCCTCCGCCTCCGGCAACCATCATCGACGCAGGCGGCGGCGCAGGCATTTATGCCTGTTGGCTGGCCACGCGCGGATATCAGGTGCACCTGATCGACCCGGTGCCCAAGCACGTGGAGCAGTCGCGGGCAGCTTCGGCGCAACAAGCCGAGCATCCGCTGGCATCGGCGCAGGTGGGCGATGCCCGCCATCTGCTGCACGGCGAAAATAGTGTCGACGCCGTCCTGTTGCTCGGCCCTCTCTATCACCTGCTCGAAAGAGAAGACCGTCTGGCCTGCCTGTGCGAGGCACGCCGAGTTATCCGTCCAGGAGGCCTGGTTTGGGGCGCGGGCATCAGCCGCTTCGCGTCGCTGCTGGATTCGCTGACGCGCGGCTTTTTCGATGATCCGGTCTTTGAGCCGATCCTCGACCGCGACCTCGAAGACGGCCAGCATCGCAATCCCACGGACAATCCGCTTTATTTCACGGACGCGTTTTTTCACCGGCCCGGCGAGTTGTACCGCGATTTTGTGGCCGCGGGACTTGACGTGTTGGAACTTGTTGCCATCGAAGGCCCCGGCTGGCTCGCCGCGGACTTCGACCGCCTGTGGAACGATCCCGTGCAGCGCGAGCGCCTGCTCGGTGTCGTGCGCAAAGTTGAGCGCGAACCTTCCGTCCTCGGCGCCAGCCCGCACATCATGGCCGTCGGGCGCAAGAGAGCCCAGTAATCTTTACCACGGTTCGTGTGGGCCCGGACGCGTTCGTCCGCCCCTACACGTTTCGAGAGAGACCCTCCGCTAAGCTGCGGCGGCTGCCCGATGCGTCAGGTTGACCATCTTCGGATTCACCAACCGCACCAGGTCAGCCCAGGTCATCCGCATCAACTCGCGATGCGTGCCGGCGTTGAACGTGATCTCTTCATGTTCGCCCAGGCTGGGATCGGCATAGACCTCCATGCCGTAGAGATTTCCAAACGGCGGCATGGCTCCGGTCTCGCAGTCGGGAAACTTGTCTTTGAATTCCTGCTCGGTGGCAAGTTCCACGGCACGCGCGCCGGAAGCGGTCCGGAGCAGGTCGAGATCCACGTGCAACGACGCCGGAATCACCGCCATGGCCAGCGCGCCATCAATTCGCACAATCACGGTTTTGGCCAGCTTCTTGCCGGACAGGTGCACAAGAGCGGCAATTCCCTGTGCGGTGTAGGCGACGGAATGAGAAATCACAAGGTATTTGATGTTGTGGGAATCCAGATATTCGCGAAGCTTATTGAGCGGCATAAGACCTCCTCGATGGGTCCAACAAGAACGACGGAACGAAACGGTTCCGAGGGGTCCGCTTGCGCGGCTTTTTCTCCTGCCCATTGTATTCCTGGCGCTCAACTTTTCGGTGACCGGGGTCACTGATTTCCCGGAAAGGGAGGGGTCCGCGCTTATCGGCTTGATTCCAGTGATTAAGATCACGGAATATCTAGGTCTCCGCACGGAGAATCATCTTGCCAGCGTAAACGCCGATCTGGCTCTCTTAACCCTTGCTCGTCTCCGCCTGTCCGCCCGATGGGAGGCGAGCCGAAACAACCTCTTTCACCGCTCCCCGCGAAGGAGGAAGTTATGAAATCAGCCAAAACCGCCCGCCCACGAACCGAGCCGGCTAAACTCCTGCGTCCCAGCGACCCGGAAGCCGTGAAATGGGAAATGCAGCAGATTCAGCTTGCCATCACCCGCCGCGCCTATGAGTTATTCGAAGCCCGCAATAGCGAGCACGGGCACGATTGGGAAGATTGGTTCCAGTCAGAGTCCGAGCTGCTGCGTCCTGTGTCCATTGCAATTTCCGAGTCATCAGACCGCCTCAGCATCCGCGCCAACGTTCTCGGCCTCTCGGACACTGAACTCAAAGTCAGCATCGAGCCGAAGCGTCTTGTGATTCTCGGTGCAAAAGAGGTGATCCCTGCGGCCGCGGCCGGGGAAGCAAAGCCCGCCGATTTTTACCCCGATCAAATTCTCAAGGTGATTGAGTTGCCGGCAGAGATTGATCCCGATGGCTCAGTGATTGAACTGCAGTCTGGCGTTCTGAAGTTCGAACTGCCCAAGATGGCAAAGTCTGGGGCGAAGGCAGTCGGAGCCTGATTCGGCTCCTGGCAGCGGAGCCGGTGCGGATGGAATAGTACGCCTGCGGATTGGACCGGTGCCGGAGCGCAAGCGAATCTCAGTACTTGATGATCGCCGCGAACGACTTGGGGTCAAGCGACGCTCCGCCCACCAGTGCCCCGTCGATCTCTTCCTGTGCCATGAGAGCTGAGGCGTTCTCCGGTTTCACGGACCCGCCGTACAGAATGCGCATCTGGGCGGAGAATTCCTCGCCGAAAATCTTGCCGGCTTCGTAGCGAATCAGGGCATGAGCCTCCGCCGCGATTTGAGGTGTCGCGGTTTTGCCGGTGCCGATGGCCCAGACCGGCTCATAAGCCACGATGAGCCTCGCGGCTTTCTTGGCCGAGATCGCGTGGAAGGCGCGCACGCATTGGCGGCGCAGCACGTCGTCTGTCATTGCGGCTTCGCGCTCCTCCAGAACTTCGCCTACGCAACAGATCGGAGTCAGTCCGGATTCCAGCGCGGTCTTCAAGCGCAAGTTGACGGTGTCGTCAGTCTCGCCAAAATACTGGCGGCGTTCCGAGTGGCCGATGATCACATGGGTTACGCCGAGACACAACAACATGGGAGCGGAAATCTCGCCGGTGAAAGCTCCGTCGGCCTTCCAGTGTACGTTCTGCACGCCGATTCGAACGTTCGAGCCACGAGCTTCTTCGATGGCGGTGGCCACATCCGTATAGGGCGGGCAGGCCACGATTTCATCGCGATTGTGGCCGGCAACCAGTGGCAAGAAGTCGCGGAAATACGCCCGTGTTTCGTCTGGAGTCTTGTACATCTTCCAGTTAGCGGCCATTACTTTTTTTCTCATGAGTGCGCCTTTTCGGATGGAAGTCGTATGCTACCTAATAAACTCGTCGATCTGGGAGAAAAACCCATGTGTGCCGCAGCGGAGCGCCGAACCGTTGACCCTGAAAATGTCGATCCGTTCAACCTGGAGCGCTTCGTGCAGGCTCAGGCACCGGTGTTCCAGCGCGTGCTCGGCGAACTGCGCGCCGGAACGAAGATGAGCCATTGGATGTGGTTCATCTTTCCCCAGATCAAAGGTCTCGGACGAAGCCCCACCGCGATCGAATACGCAATCTCCGGCGTTGACGAGGCACGAGCCTATCTCTGGCATCCAGTCCTCGGTTCTCGACTCAAGGAGTGCACGCGACTCGTTCTGCAGGTGCAAAATCGATCTGCCGCCGAGATTTTCGGATCCCCTGACGACATGAAGTTCAGATCCTGCATGACTCTGTTTGCCCAGATTTCGCCTGACGACGCTTCGTCAGGCAGCGACATTTTTGCCCAGGCCCTGCAAAAGTATTTCGACGGAGTGCCCGATCAGTTGACGCTCGACCGTTTGTGAGCTGACTACTTCTTGTCTGTCAGCGCTTCCACGCCCGGCAGCTTCTTGCCTTCCAGAAATTCGAGTGACGCGCCACCGCCGGTGGAAATGTGCGTGATCTTGTCGGCTACGTTCGCGGCATGCACCGCAGCAACCGAATCGCCGCCGCCGACGATCGATATGGCTCCAGCGTTGTCGGCGACAGCTTGCGCGATCTTGAAAGTTCCTCGCGAAAATCCCGGAACCTCGAACACTCCCATCGGGCCATTCCAGACGATGGTGCGGGCGCGCGAAATCTCCTCGGAGAAAATCTCAATCGTCTTTGGTCCGATATCGAGCGCCATCTTGTCAGCCGGAATCGGCTGGCCTTCGCCAATTTGCTGAATCACGGCATTGGCCTCGGGCTTGGACGCCACCACGTGATCGACCGGCAGCAGGAATTTCAGATTCCGTTTCTTCGCTTCCGCCAGCAATTGCTTGGCGAGGTCGATCTTGTCGGCTTCGAGCAGCGATTTGCCAATCTCCTGTCCCTGCGCCTTGAGAAACGTATACGCCATACCGCCGCCGATGATCAGCGCGTTCACCTTGTTCAGCAGATTCTGAATCACGCCGATCTTATCGCTGACTTTGGCGCCGCCCAGAATCGCCACGAACGGCTCTTCGGGATGCTCCAGGACTTTGCCCAGGTACTTCAACTCCTTTTCCATCAGCAGACCAGCAGCGGATTGCTTGCAGAACCTCGTAATGCCAACCGTCGAGGCGTGGGCTCGATGGGCCGTGCCGAAGGCGTCGTTGACGTAGTACTCGGCCAGGTTCGCCAGTTGTTTGGCGAATTTTTCGTCGTTCGCTTCTTCCTCGGCGTGGAAGCGCAGGTTCTCGAGCAGCAGCGTCTGGCCCATTTCCAGCTGCGTAGCGACTTCTTCGGCCTCCGGTCCAATGCAATCGGGAGAGAAGCCGACGTTTTCCCCGCGCGCCAGTTCCTTGTCGAGCAGCATGCGCAGCCGCTCGGCCACGGGCTTCAGGCTCATCTTGGGATTGGGTTTGCCCTTGGGTCGTCCCAAGTGCGAAGCCAGAATCAGACGCGCGCCATGACGCAGGGCGTATTCGATGGTGGGCAAGGTTTCGCGGATGCGCGTGTCATCCATTACGCGGCCATCATCAAGCGGCACGTTGAAGTCCACGCGCATGAAGATGCGGTTGCCATTGAGCGGAAGATCACGAATGGAAAGCTTGGACATGGCTGGAGTCCTTGAGAGGCTGGATGTAATAGTCAAAAGCAATCTGTCATCCTGAGGCGCGTGCTTTTTGCGCGCCGAAGGACCTAGGCGAGCCGCACGTCGCGCCGTGTTTGCTACGGCGCATTCTCCGCGCGCTTGGCTCGCATCCTTACAGGCCCTTTCCGGCGATGTAGTCAATCAGGTCACGCACGCGGCAGGAGTATCCCCACTCGTTGTCATACCAGGAGATCACCTTCACGCAGTTGCCCCCGACCACCATGGTCGAAGGCGCATCGACGATCGAAGAGCGCGCGTCGCCCTTGAAATCCGACGACACCAGTTCGTGCTCCTCGTACCCAAGATATCCCTTCAGCGGGCCCGACTCCGTCGCTTTCTTCAGTGCGGCATTCACTTCTTCTTTGGTCGTTTTCTTCTCGACCCAGACCACCAGATCCACCACCGAAACGTTCGGCGTCGGCACGCGCATGGAGAATCCGTCGAGCTTCCCGCTCAATTCCGGAATCACCAGTTTCATCGCCTTGGCCGCGCCGGTCGTGGTAGGAATCATGTTCAGCGCGGCTGCGCGCGCGCGCCGCAAGTCCTTGTGCGGGAAGTCGAGAATCACCTGATCGTTGGTGTAGGAGTGAATCGTGGTCATGACGCCGCTGACGATCTTGAAGTCATCGTTGATCACTTTCGCCACCGGCGCCAGGCAGTTCGTGGTGCAGGAGGCGTTCGAAATGATGTTGTGCTTCTTGGCGTCGTATTTCTCGTGGTTCACGCCCAGCACGACCGTGACGTCCTCATTCTTAGCCGGTGCCGAAATGATGACCTTCTTCACTGGACCGCGCAGATGCTTTTTGGCCTCATTCGCGTCGGTAAACTTACCCGTCGACTCGATCACGACCTGGGCTCCGACTGATTCCCAGGGCAGCGCCGCCGGGTCCTTTTCTTTGAATACCTTGATTGCTTTACCGTCAACGATAATGCTGTCCGCGCCCGCCGAAACCTGATTGTGCAGGTTGCCCAGCACCGAGTCGTACTTGAGCAGGTGAGCGAGCGTTTTCGGATCGGTGAGATCGTTCACCGCGACGAATTCGAGATTCGGGTCCTTCAGCGAAGCCCGCAACACGTTGCGGCCGATGCGTCCGAAGCCGTTAATACCAACTTTGATTGCCATGTTTCCTCCGTAAATTTATGAAGGCGTAATCAGATTCGGTTGAGACTGGGTTGTAAACAAATGATGGTAGCAGGGAAGTGGAAGCGCCGTAAACGAGGCCAACCCACCTTTGGACGTACTGCTATTCCCGATGGTGGAATGCGAGTGCGCGCGGCCGTTGACAGCCTACCCCGCGTTGCAAACTATACAATGAGTGTTAGCGCTGATTGCGACAATTAACTGCCGGGGCAACGAGCTACTGCAGCTTCGCGTACTCCCCTTTCGCTTGCTTCAGGATGGAAATGTCAGGGTCGGCCTCTTTCCAGAGGGCGAGGAAGTTTTGATAGGCGGCTTTTGCTTTCGCTGTGTCGCCCTGCATCGCATAGGCGCGGCCTAGTTGCAGATGCGCCAGTGCGCCGAGCGAGTAGTTGAGCACAATTCCGCGGTGGTCGAGGAGTTTCTGGAATTCGGCTGCCGCTGCCGGGCCGTTGTGCATCATCAAGTAGGCCTGGCCTCGCAGATAAGCTGGGTAGAGCGGTCCCGAATACATAAGATCTTCACCGGCCAGTTCGTAAAGAAGGGTAGGTTCGAGAATGGCAAGAGCCCGGTCCAGGCGTCCTTCCTTGATCTCGACTGCTGCGTTGATCGTCGGCAACCAGTAACCGTTCAGTATTGTGTTTGACGGGTTGTCCTTCTGCAGTTTTTGCGAGATTACCTTGGCACGTGCGGTGTCCCCAATGCGCGCCAATGCCAAGGCTGACAACACCATGACATCCCGGTCGGGAGCCTCAGCCAAGGCCGCCGCCACTCGCTCACGGGAAAGTTCGCGACCACCCAACTCGGCCTCCCGCAGTGCTGCGTATGCGTGTTCCATAGCCGCTGCTTCCTTCGACTCCTCCCGAAGTTCCGATTCGACGGCGCGCCGGGAAAAGGCTCGGGACCGGGTCACTCTTCCGTAGTAAGCCTCCGTGTCAGACTGGGCCGACAGCAGTCTTGTTTCGTCTTCCTTACCGGCCGCCTCCTGAAGCAATTGTTCCATCTTCTTAGTGTCCTGCCTTATGAAAGCTACGTAGTACATCGGCGGGCGCAGCCAGACAGCATTGACACTGTGACGCTGGGCTTCCTCAATCACCGCTTCGGCACTATCCAGTTGACTCAGGCCAAGATTCGATAGAGCAAGATTCGCATAAGCGACGGCAGAACTTGGGTCGAGGCGCACTGCCTCGCGCTCCTCTGCAGCCGCTTCTCCCCAGCGCCCCAGGTCTGGGAGAAAGCTACCCATGTCGATGTGGGGTAGAACATCGTTGGGGTAAGTTTCGGCCCATTGCCGGTATACCTGTACCGCACGCTCGAGGTCCCGCGGGACGCTTTCGTAGTAGTACGCTGA
>Ga0187770_10000022_pt1 | contig 71072 bp, 63 predicted proteins | sample 0116_SJ02_MP02_2_FD_133154 | JGI IMG/M metagenome (GOLD analysis project Ga0187770, IMG submission 133154) | Tropical peat soil microbial communities from peatlands in Department of Meta, Colombia - 0116_SJ02_MP02_20_MG | ecosystem: Environmental > Terrestrial > Soil > Wetlands > Peat | place...
CCGTCACGGATGCCGTCCTCGATCATCGAGTCGCCCTTGACCCGCAGGCAGAAGGTGTCCTCGCGCCTGACGAACTCCTCGGGAACGCTGATGGTCTCGCGGTTCTCAATCGCCTCGATCGGGACGCCTGCCGCGACCTGGCCCAAAAGCTCGATGCGGGACGAGCCGGCGCGGCGGGCTGAGCCCGACACTTCAAGCGCGCGGCTGTGATTCGCCTCGCGCTTGATGAAGCCCTTTTGTTCGAGATTGCGGAGATGCTTGTGGACGGTCGCGAGCGACGAGAGTCCGAAGTACTCACCGACTTCCGCCAGCGTCGGCGCATAGCCATGCTCGCTGATGTATTCATCCAGGTAATCGACCATTTGCTTCTGCCGCTTGGTGAGCGTCGCCATGAACGATAACCCCCTCCCTGCTACGCACTCAAATGATGGCGAAAAAACGGCGAAGGCGCAAGGACTCGACCTGGCTGCAATTTCGATGGTTTCGCGAGGCGCCCGCGCCTAATACTCTGGAGCCGTTGCACCGCTGATGGCCAGGCTCAGAATCATCTTCGAGAGCGGCGCTCCGGAACGGGTGATCGAGTTCGACCCCGCCAAGGCGCCCTTTCATCACGACGGCCGCCCGGGCTCCATCCTGGACGTGATGCTCGGCCACAAGCTGCATCTCGAGCACGCCTGCGGCGGCAATTGCGCCTGCACGACGTGCCATGTGATCGTGAAGCAGGGCTTAAACAAGCTCAGCGAGTCGACCGAACAGGAAGACGACATGCTCGATAAGGCGCCCGGCCTTACGCCGACCTCGCGGCTGGGATGCCAGGCGGTAATCGAGGACCCCAACGCCGAGGTGACCGTCTTGGTCCCGCGTTTCACGATTAATGTGGTCAGCGAGGCGGCGGAGGAGGATTGATGGCGGATCTCATCGAGCCGGCAGGTGATCGCGGATGACGGAAGGAACGCCTGCGGAGCCGGGCGGACGCCCGACGATAAGCGCGCGTATCGAGCGCGTGCTCGATCACAACGATGATACGCGGTCGTTGTTCCTTGCTCCGCTTGGCGGTGCGCGCGTGCGATTCGTACCGGGACAATTCATCTCGATTCTGATCCCGCTTGCGGACGAAGTCCGCACGCGCCCCTACACGATCGCATCGAGCCCCGACGACCCCGGCCCCATCGAGATTTGCTTCAACCGCGTCCCGGCCGGACGCGGCGCCGCATGGCTGTTCGAGCGGCAGCCCGGGGACGTGCTCGCGTTCACCGGACCGTTCGGGGCATTCACGCTCGATCGCGCTCCGGCGGCCGAGACCGTGTTCATCGCGGAGGGAACCGCGATCGCGCCGATTCGGCCGATGATCCGCCGCGCGACAGCATCCCCCGGCCACGCCGCGATCACGCTCCTGTACGCGGCCCGGAGCGAGCGCCATCTGCTGTACCGCGCCGAGTTCGAGGAACTGGCCGGGCGCGATCCGCGGTTCAAGTTCGACGCGATCGTCGCGCCGCAGGAGACGCTCTATGGCCGCCTGCTCGACGAGGCCGATCGGCGATGGGTCAAGGCGGACGATGACCGCAGCCGGGTGTTTTACGTGTGCGGCATCGGTCCCGGAGTGATCGCGATTCGAAACCTGCTTCGCGGCGCAGGCTACGAACGCCGAGCCGTCCATTACGAGCAGTGGTGACGCGCCTTGGGAGCGCGCCGGACCTATCGCGCGTACTCGGCCAGCATGCTCACCGCGCCGGGCGAGCCCGCAAGTCGCGCGCCCCGGATGATGACCCGCTCGCGTTCGAGCCGGCGCGCAGCGCGCTCGGCCATCCCCGGATCGATCCCTAAGGTGCGCGCGAGCGATCGCTCGCTTGCGTATGCCGCAATCTCGAAGTACCGGCGCACGATCATGTACGCGGCCTCATCGCGCCGAAGCGACTTCGCCTCGCGCATCGCTCTGCCCCACCGATGTTCGACCGTGTCCCACACGTAGGTGAACGGGTCGGAGCGCTCCTCGATCTTGAGCGCGAGGAATTTTTCCTGCAGCTCCTTCATCGCGCGATCGAAGGCGGCGCGGTTCTCCGGCCGCCCGTGCCCCGATGAGAACTTGAGTGCGCGCGTCTCGGCGGGGCCGCGGCGCGAAAGCGCATCCATCACCAGCTTTGCGCAATGCGAGAGCATCCCGCGCTCGTAAAGTCCGAGATAACCGGCGGGCGAGACGCGCAACTTCAAAAACGCTCCGAGCAGGCCGCGCGCGATAAAGCCTGGCCGCCCGCCAATCACCTTTCCGTAGTACACGAGCCGGCGCTCGGGCAGCGAATCCTTGATGCGCCACGTCATCCCGATCGCGTAGTCGTGCTGGATGTGCTCGGGCGCCACCGGCTCGCGCTCGCCCGCGATCGCCTCGCGCAGGCACGGGACGCCGAGTCCTGCGGTGAACGCGGTGCAAAATCCGACTTCCTCGATGAAGGCAAGCGCGGTGCGCTCGCCGGTTACGCGGCGCGACCTTAAGCGGCGGAAATGAAAATCGCGATGGCGTTCGAGCGCATTGAGGAGGTCCGTGCCGCGCGCACCGTCGCCGGCGGGCGTGCTCCTCATCCCAACGCGCGCATCACGCATTGGCGGAAGATCTCGCGGTAATTCGCAACCACGCCGAGGCGATGAATTATCCCTTCCAGCCCGATGAGCGCGCGCAGCAGGAACAAGCCATGCGCGGGCGACTTGTAGAGGCTGTGCTTGAGCGCGATCTCGCCTACCCGCGATGCTTTCGCGACCGTGTCATACCTGGTGGGATCGAAGTCGCCCTCGACCAGCACCGGTTCGAACAGGATTTGGACTATCTCGACGATCGGCGCCGGATTTTGCCCGCGCTCGATCCATCCGAGCTTGAGCATGCCGGCCGCGATCGCCTTGTCATCGCGATCGATCAGCCCCGCGGCAACTTGCAGATTTCCCCTGCGCAAATATTCGGGGAAGTGGCGGATCGATCCGAAATCGAGGATGCCGATGCGCGGGTGCCAGGAAACCAGGTAGTTGCCCGGATGAAAATCTGTGTGCAGCACGCCGAATTCGAGAATCTGGCGCCAGGCGAGTTCCTGCAACTTGCGCGCGACCCATCCGCGAAGCTCCGATTCGACCTCCGGCCGCATCACGTCGGCCAGCGGATACCCGTCGAGGTAGGTCATCGTCAGCACGCGGCTCGAGCTCAGCTCAGGCACCGCCTCCGGAATCATCACCTCCGGATCGCCGGCGAACAGGCGGCCGAATTCCGTCATGTTGCGGGCTTCCTGCACGTAATCGAGCTCCTCCTTGAGGCGCTCTTCCAGTTCCCGATAAATCACCGCGGTATCGATCTTCTGGCGCATCACGTCACGCCCGATTGCCTGCAACGTGCGCAGCAGCAGCTTCAAGTTCTGGAGATCCTGCGCGACTGTGTTCTCGACGCCGGGATACTGCACCTTGACCGCGACCTCGCGCCCGTCGCGCAGGCGCGCGCGATGGACCTGGCCGAGCGATGCGGCCGCGAATGCGGTCTGGTCGAAGCTCCTGAAGACCGCCTCGGGACGCTTGCCGATCTCGCGGCGGATTTGCTCGGTAATCGTCGCGTAGCTCATCGGCGGCACGCTCGATTGCGTCACGCGGAGCACGTCGAGCGCCTCGCCGGGCAGCAGATCGTGGCGCATCGAGAGCATCTGGATGAGCTTCATGAACGCGCCGCGCAGATGGGTGGAGCTTTCGACGATGCGCCGCGCGTTGCGGATGTGGGTGTCGAGCAGCTCGCGCTCGCGTTTGCTTTTGGAGAGGAACGGGCGGCGCAGCGAGGTCCACAGGTAGCTCGACCCGACCTGCGAGGCGAGCTCGCCCATCTTGATGGCGCGCCGGGCGCGGCCCTGCATGATCGGAGTACCCTTCGCCATCACTCACCGCCGCCGTCGCGATCGATTCCGACCCGGTTGATCAGCGTCGCGGCAAGCGCCGCGCCAAATCCGTTGTCGATATTGACCACCGTCACTCCGCTCGAGCACGTATTGAGCATTCCGAGCAGCGCCGCGACTCCTCCGAACGCCGCCCCATAGCCGACGCTGGTCGGCACGGCGATCACCGGCTTGTCGAGCAGTCCCGCCACCACCGATGGCAGCGCGCCCTCCATTCCCGCCACGACTATGAGCACGCTGGCGCGGCGGATGCTATCGAGGTTCGCCGTGAGGCGGTGGATGCCGGCGACGCCGACATCGTAAAGGCGGCTTACCGGATTTCCGAACGCCTCGGCGCAGACCGCGGCTTCCTCCGCGACTGGAATATCGGAAGTTCCCGCGCTGATCACCATGATCTCGCCCTGGGTGCGCGGCGCAATCCCCTGATTCACGATGGTCCCGACGCGGGCCTCGCGATGGTACCGCAAGGGCTTGAGCTTGCGTTTCACCGCGCGCGCCTTGTCGGGCGCCAGGCGAGTCACGATCAGGTTGGCTCCCGATGCGGCCACGTGGCAGCCGATCGCGGCGATCTGGTCTGCGGTCTTGCCCTCGCCGAAGATGACCTCGGGAACTCCGCGGCGAAGCCCGCGATGGCGATCGAGCTTGGCAAAGCCGAGATCCTGGAAGGGAAGCTCGCGCAGCGCGCGCGCCGCCGATCGCGCGGTCATCGCGCCCGCCGCGACGCGGTCGAGGATTTTGCGGATATCCTCCGCGGTCATCGCCGTTTAAGCTGCTCTGCGCGCAGCGGCCCGCCGAGCTGGAGCAGCAACTCGCGCACCGCGCGCGCGTCGCTTCGCGTCACGGTAATCGTAAGATCGTCGGCTTTGATCTGCTCGCCCGGCTGGGGAATATGTCCGAGTCGCTCGACCACGAATCCGGCAATCGTAGCATACTCATCGCCCTCGGGGAGCTTGAGTCCGAACCGGTCGTTGAGTTCCGCGATCGGCGCGCGGCCCATCACGGCGACCGTGCGGCGGTTGATGATCCGGGTCAGCACTTCGCCCGCCTCGCGCTCATCCTCGATCTCGCCCACGATTTCCTCGATGAGGTCCTCGAGCGTGATGATGCCGGCCGAGCCGCCGTACTCATCGACGATCACCCCCATGGTCTCGGCGGTGCGCTGCATCGCGAGCAGAACTTCATCCAGCGGCATCGATTCGGGAAAGTAGCTCACCGGGCGCATCACTTCGCTCACCGGGCGGCTTAGGTCGGGCGCCTCGAGCAGGTCGAAGACGTGCACGATGCCGATGATATCGGTGATGCGGTTGCGGAAGACCGGGATTCGGGTGAACCCATCGCGCCGCACGGTTTCGATCGCGTCGCCGAGCGAGGTTTCCTGGGGAATCGCGCGCACCCGGACCAGCGGCACCATAGCCTTGCGCGCATCGGCGCGCGAGAAGCGGAAAATCCGGCTGATCATCTGGCGCTCGGCCGGCAGAATCGCATCCGTCGCCTGGGCCTCCTCGCTGCGCGCGCGGCGATGCACCAGGTGGACGAGATCCTCGCGGCTCAGGAACATGCTCCGCGCGTCCGCAGGAACCCCGGCCAGCTTTCTGAGCGCCCGGCTGAGCATCGTCTGCGCGGCCAGGACGGGACTGAAAATCGCCGCGAGAATCCGCAAGGGGCGCGCGGCGAACCGCGCGAAGGCGAGCGGATCCTCGAGCGTGAGGAGCTTGGGCAGCGATTCGCCCACCACCAGCGTGATCGGCGTGAGGATGAACGGCGCCAGGTACGAGAGCGTGGGGCGAACCTGATGCAGGAACCAGGTGAGCATCACCGCGGCCACCACAGTGGCAAGATTGGTGCCGCTGAGCGTCAGCGCGAGCAGCCGGTCGCGGCGCGAAAGCAGCGAATCGAGCAGGCGCGCCTGCGTCTCACCGCGCTCGCTCTCGGCGCGCACCTTGAGTTCATCGGCGGAGACCAGCGCGATTTCGCTGGCGGCGAAGAACGCCTGCACGATCACGCACGCGAGCACCGCCGCGGCCAGCACCAACGGGCTCATCGCTTAAGCCTCACCAGTTCCACGGTCGCGCCGCGCGCCCGTTCGACGGTCGCCTCGTAATCGCCAAGCTTCAGCTTCTCGCCCGCGCGCGGCACGCGTCCGAGCTTGCGCAGCACCAGGCTGCTTAAGGTGCGGCCCGAGCCCGCGGCCTCGATGCGGGGCTCCCCGCCGAGCGCCTTGTTGAGCGATTCGATTTGAATCGCGCCGGAGACGACGAACTCGCCCTCGCCCACGCGAGTGAACTCGGGAACTTCGAGTTCGAACTCATCGCGGATCTCTCCGAACAGCTCCTCGAGCAGGTCCTCGAGCGTCACCAGGCCGAGCAGCCCGCCGTACTCGTCCACCACCAGCGCCATCTGGAAGCGCCCGCGGCGCATTTCGTCGAACAGCTCGCCGAGCGCCTTGTGCGGCGGAATGAAGTAGGCGGGGCGGACCAGCCGTTCGATTCTCGGCGGGGCGGCCTCCAGGCGGCGCGCAACGAGATCCTTGGCGTGCAGGATGCCGATGACATTTCCCTGCGTGCGGCGGTAAACCGGCACGCGCGAGAAGTGCCCGTGCGCGATCGCGGTAATCAATTCGGAGTCCGGCTGATCGATGTCGAGCGAAAAAATGCGCTCGCGAGGGGTCATCACCTCCGATGCGCGGCGTGTGCCGAAGTCGAAGACCCGATGAATCATCGCGCGCTCCTCGGGTCCAACCGCGCCGTGGGATTCGCCAATCCGGAGCAGTTCCTTGAATTCCGCCTCGGAGACGGGCTCGGGACGGGCGACCGCGGGCGGCGCCGTGACGTAGCGCGCCACCGACGGCAGCCCCGATGCGAGCACCGCGAGTGGACGCGCGGTCAGCCGGGCCACGCCGCCCGGATGGCCGAGCGCGAAGGTCTTGGGCGTAATGTCGCAGAGCAGAAGCACGGTCACCAGCATCAATGGCGCTGCGATGTATGCGCCGAGATTGCCCAGCCACAAGAGCAGGAAAATAGTCGCCAGACATTCCGCGAATACGTTGGCGGTCTCGCTCAGGCCGATCACGACGATCAGCGTCTCGAGCGGCCGATGCATGAGGCGCTCGATCGCGATTCTGACCGGCCGGCTCAACTGCTCGCGAGTGTGCTCCATCCGCGCGAGCACGAAAATCGCGGTTTCGGATGCGGCCAAAGCCGCGCTCGCGAAGATCAGAAGTGTGACCAGCAGCGGCAGAATCGGGAACACGGCTTTACTCGCTCGACCGAAGCTGGTCCCATCCCGCGATTGCGGGAGCGCGCCCGCCTTTGAGCCTCACCGTGCGGCCCCGCACGATTTCTCCGATGCGGCGCACCGGGAGCCCAAGCCTGCGGCCCAGCTCGCGCTCGGAATGGCCGGGTCGGAGGCAGAACAGCAGTTCGTAGTCCTCGCCGCCGCCGAGCGCGAGCGACAGATCGGAGCCCATCACGGCGCGATACTCATCCGATACCGGCACCGCCGCGGGATCGATTTGCGCGCCGACGCGGCTTCGTTCGAGAATATGCCCGAGATCCTGCAACAGCCCGTCGCTGATATCGATCGCCGCCGGGCTCAAAGCGAGCTTCGAAAGCGCCTGCCCGGCGGTGAGCCGGGCCGTCGGTTTGAGAAAACGGTTCGCCAGGTAACGCCGCACGTTCCCGCGCGCGCGCAATTCTCCGGCGAGGATCCGCCATCCGACCGCGGCATCGCCCACCGTTCCGGTGACAAAGATTTCGTCGCCGGCGCGGGCGGCATCGCGGCGCAGCACTCGCGCGGGCGCATCGCCGAGCAACGCAATCGTGATCGCAAGCTCGCGCGCGCGCGTGATATTGCCGCCGACGATGTCCACGCCCGAATCGCTCGCCTCGCGGCGCAGGCCCGCATAGAGCCGATCGAAAAACCGGGCGTCGAGACCGTCGCGCACCGCAAGATTGACCACGCACGCAACGGCTTTGCCGCCCATCGCGGCGATATCGCTCAGGTTGACCGTAAGCGATCGCGCTCCAAGCGCCTCGGGCGTACCCCACTCAAGCTGGAAGTGAACCCCCTCGACCAGGGAATCGATCGTGAACAGTTGCGGCGCACGGCCCGCCTCGATGATCGCGCAGTCGTCGCCCGGACCGAGAATCGTGCGGGGGCCCGGACGCAAACCGCGGCACAGCCGTGCGATAAGTTCGAACTCTCCGGGCAGCCTGCGGCGTCGCGTCGGGCTGCCGCCCGGGTTCCCGGCGGGGGAGCGCAGCGCGTCAGGGACGGTTCGCAAGAGCGTCGGAGGGTCCAGGCCGCACACCCTCGGCTGCAATCGTGACCACGAACTGACGCTAATCGATCGGGAATTGACGGGCAATAGAGGGCTGCCGAATTCACCCTGCGCGCGGCGCGGGCGCGCCGCCGGTGAGCGGCAATTCGGCAACCAGATTGAGTCCGCGCGCGGGTTCGAAGCTCACGTCGACCGTTCCCCCCGATGCCTGCGCGAAGGCGCGCGCCACATAAAGGCCGAGCCCGCGCGCACTGGCGGGGCCATCCTCAGTAGGCTGATCGAACAGGCGCTGCATCTCAGCGGCCGAAACGGTTGCTGCGGGCGCCTTGAGCTCGATCACCATCTGGCCGTCGCGCGCGACGGTCGTGAGGAACACCTCACCCGGATGGGCCAACGAGATCGCCTGCGCGACGAAATTGCGCACGATGCGATCGATCTGGTTGGGATCGACGCTGGCGCGGGGCAATTCGCCCAGCTCGGTGGCAATCTTGACGCCCTTGCGCCGCGCCTGAAGCGCACAATCATCCACGATCTCCTCGACGATCGGGTTGGGGTCCACCGCCTGCGGCGCAAGTTGCAACTTTCCATCCTCCTGGATGCGGTAGAGATCGAGCACGTTGGTTACGACCAGGTTCATGTTCCAGGCCGTGGAGCCCATCCGCGCCAGCAACTCCTCGCGGTCGGACAGCGGTAGCTCCTCGTCTTCGAGCAATTCCGCAAGTCCGGTCAGCGCCGCGACCGGGCTTCGGATGTCGTGGGCCATGGTGGCTATCTGGGTCTCGCGGAAGCGCGCCGCTTTCGCGAGCGCCTCCAGTTGGCCGCGCAGGCGGACGCGGTAACGCTCGATGAAGATCGCCGTGCATTGGGCAAACAGCACCGCGGCGAGGAGCCCGAACCATCGATACACCTGAAACTGGATCGAAATCGGCACCTTCGAACTGGCGAGAGCAAAGATGACCAGAGCGCCCGCGCCCATTGCCGCCTGCCATCGGGGCCCCCAGGTCACGAACGATGCGGTCGCGAGCGGGCAGAGGATTATCGCGACATACCTCGATTCCGGGTCATGCGTGCTCGCGCTTATCGCCACGAACATCAACATCAGGAACGTGCAGAAGAGCAGCGTCCAGAGTTTCCAGTAACGGCGGAACCATCGCATCCACGTCACGCCGAAGAACAGCAACGTCGCGGCCAGCATGACGAAATACGGGAAAGGCGGCGTAGCGCCCGCTCGCTTCCCGTGCAAATCGAATACGGTGTATGCGATCAGGAAGAACAGGCCGAACGCGCCGGCCAGCTTGAGGACCTGAAGCGCGTCTTCGGTTTCGTCGTCGCGGTTCAGGACGGGCGCTCCCTGCCGGCGGCGGCTGTCAGCCGCCGGATTCGCGGACCGGCTGTCGCGATTGAATTCGGTACTCATGAAACTGCGCGCCTGTCCCCCTTTCGCCTCAGCGCGCCTGAATGAATATAGACCTAACGCGGGAGGTGCTGAATATGCTCCCGCACGGCTGCGCGGCGCGGTTCGATCTCTCGTTGACTGCCGGTTTGCGCCCGAGCGGCTAATCGCGCGCAGCCGCCAGCGCCTCGCGAATCATCGCGATTGCGAACTCGACCTCGTCGCGCGCGATCACCAGCGGCGGCGCCAGCCGCACCACCGCTCCGGCGTTGAGCGTCCAGTTGATTACGACCCCGCGCGCAAGCGCCTGTTTAACGAAGCGGTGCGCGAAATCCTCATCGCGAAACTCGATCCCGATGAGCAGGCCCAGCCCGCGCACCTCGGCGATTTCCGGTGCGGGCAGTTCAGCCAGGCGCGCGCGAAGCTCGCCTCCCAAAGCGGCCGCGCGCTCGTGGAGCCGCTCCCCGGCGATCACCTCGAGCGCGGCAAGCCCGGCCGCGCAAGCAAGCGGATTGCCGCCGAAGGTCGTGATGTGGCCCAGCGGCGGATCGCTCGCGAGCACCGCGAGCACCTCGTCGCGCGCAGCGAAAGCGCCCAGCGGCAGGCCGCCGCCGAGCGCCTTGGCCATCACGACCACGTCGGGCACGATCCCGAAGTGTTCCAGCGCAAACATCCGTCCGGTCCGTCCGAGCCCCGTCAGCACCTCATCGAAGACGAGCAGCGCCCCGGCGCGATCGCATCGCTCGCGCATCGCGCGCATGTACGTGGCGGTGGGAATTTTCACTCCGCCTTCCGCCTGCACGGGCTCGATGACGGCCGCGGCGATCGATGAGTCGATCGCGTCGAGCGCGGCGGAGTCGCCGTAGGGGAGATGGCGCACGGGTCCCGGCAGCGGCTCGAACGGCGCGCGAAACGCCGGGTTTCCGGCCAGCGCGAGCGCGCCCATCGTGTCGCCATGATAGGCGCCGTCGAAAGCGACGAAGCCTGCGCGCCGCGTGTACTTGCGCGCCGCCTTGAGCGCGCCCTCGATCGCCTCGGCCCCGCTGTTCGTGAAATAGACGCGCGAGAGCGGCGCGGGAAGAAGCTCGGCCAGCCGGCGCGCGAGCCGCACCTGCGCCTCGATCACATACTCGCCGTAGACCATCACGTGCAGATGGCGCCGCGCCTGGCGCTCGATCGCGGCGATGACCGCCCGATGGCCGTGGCCCAGGGCCGATACGCCGATCCCGGCGATGAGATCGAGATAGCGCCGGCCATCGGCCGCGTAGAGCCACGAGCCGTCCCCGCGAACGATTTCCAGCCCGATCGGGGCATCCGAGGTCTGCGCGAGGTGACGGCGGAAAAGCTCGCCCAGATCGCTCATCGATGCTCCACCATCAGATCGAGGAAGGCGCCGCCGCCGTGGCGCCACTCAAGCGGCGGCGATTGCATCTGGCCGGGCGCACAAATCCACGATGCGCCGCATTCGGCGACAATCCGTTGCGCGGCGCAGGCTTGCGCGCCGCTGGCCGCAATCGCGAAGGCCTCCAACTGCCCCCGCACCGGCTCAAGCCTCGACGCAAGCTCATCGAGACTGGCGATTGAACTTAAGTACACGGTGCGAAATCCCCCCGATGCGCAAAGGCCCGCGCGCGAATCCAAGATTACCGTCCAGGAAAGATGCGCGCCTTCCCACAGCTCGACCGGATCGCCCGCGATCCCGCGCCATCGCGCCGCCTCGCGCGCAGCGCGAATCGCGGCCCCGTCGCCGGGCGCAAGCCGTACCGGCGGCGGCATCACGACGGCCGACTGCCCGAGCGCATCCGCAAGCCGAGCGGCGAAGCCGCGCGCGTCGCCGCCGAGGACGAACACGTGATGCGGCGAGAGGCATCCGAGCTGCTCGAACAGGGCGATATCGCGAGCGAGCGCCTGCACCACCTGGTCGATCTCGGCGGCTCCCAGAGCGCTCGGCACGACCAGCGCACCGCTCAGCTTCGAGCCGAAGCCGATCAATCGGCCGCCCGCGCCGAGACGCGCGATCGTCGCGTCATCGCCATAGGCCACGATCAGGTCGCATCCGCGACGGAGCACCGCGGCGAGTTCGCCATCGGCGCGGCTCCAGTTGAATACCGCAATGTGCTCGCCCATGTCCGGCGCGATTTCCGACAGCGCGCCCGTGAACGCGGAAAAGAAGTGAGGCTCGGCGCTCGCGGTCTTGATGACCACTCCGGCGCCGGTCATAAGCGCCGCGACGATCTCGTGCAGGCCCGCGCCCGCGACATTGCCCGCCATGACGAAGCCGATCGTCTCGCGGCGCGCCGCCACGCGGCGGGCGAACGCATCGAGCGCGCCGGCGCTGAACGGGGCGAGCAGCGCATCGAGCGACTGCTCGAGCAAAGCGCGCGAAAACCCCGAGTCGGCTGCGATTCGCGCGATGGTTTCGCATCTGGCCACATAGTCGCGGCCACGCCAGAGTTCGCAGGCGCGTGCGAGCGCGGATGCGGCGCGCGAGCGAGCCAGCGGACGGGCGGTGGCGCGCCGAAGCGCCGCGATGCGGTCGCGAAGCTCGATCGCAGTCGTCATCGATTCAGCCGGCATCCTCGACTCGGGCCTGTGCCCGGAACTGATCGATCCCAAGTGCGCATCCACGAGCCTGCGCCAAGCCTGCGCGGCCCATCAGCCGTATTCGATCGCCCTCGACAACGCCCAGGTCCTCGCTCAGCACTGCCGACACCGAGTTCACGTTCGCGAGATCGAAGAAGGCGAGCATCCCGGTCGCGCCCTCGGGCACGCCCTTGAGCGTGGCCGGATCGACCGCCCGCACGCGAAGCCACGGCGGCGCGATCTTGACGCGCGCGCCCGGCTTCGCGCCGCCGTCCGAGTTGAATCCGGTCGCGTCGTACATCTGCGAGCACAGCTCCGTCATCCCGTATTCATTAATGACGAAGTCCGCGGCGATCCCCAGCCGCGCCTCTGCAAGCTCGGCGACCGAGGCCGCATCGAGCGGCTCGGCCTGTCCCTTCGCACCGCCCGTGTCCATCAATCGCGAACCGGGCGCCAGTCGGATCGTCACGCGCTGCTCCGCTATCGTCGCGGCCAGCAGCGCGAAGGCTGCGGTCGTACCGAGGATGCACACCGGTGCGCGGTCGATCTGAGCGCGCGCGAGGAACTCGATCGCGCGGCTGCAATCGATACCGCGGCGGTCCGCAACGCATATCGATGGCGTCGTGCCGAACTCATCGATACACCAGCCGAGCATCGCCGCGAGGGACGACTCCGGCATCGCGGCGCCCGTCGGATGAAGGGCGAGCACGCGCAGCTTGAGCCCATCGGGAAAGAGCATGCGCCTGAGATGAGCGAGTGCGGATCCACGGTAGATTTCCGGATCGGCGACCACGTGACGCCCGCGCCGCTCGGCTCCGACCGTGGTGCCGCTGGTGAGAAAGATGCGCGCGTGGGGATTTCCGGCGCCGTCCGCCGGCGCAAGCATCGCGTACTTGAATGCGACCGTGCTGACCAGCGGTACATCGTCCACCGAGCCGACGGCGGCCGGGTTGATCCCAAGCGCCCGGCAGTGCTCACGGTAAGCGGCAACGGTTTCGAACTGATAGCGGAAGACCTCCAGCGCCAGCGATTCGAAGCCCGCGCGGTCGGGCCTGTGGATAAACGATAAGACTCTCGATTGAATCGTCATGGCAGAATCGGAGGTAGCGGGCTTAGGCACGATAGTCTCACTGCCGGGCAGGCAGCTTCAATCGGGCCTTTGGCAGGCGTAAGCTTAGATTTGATTTTTGCAGCGCTGGCATATTTCTGCTAAAGAAGAAGACCTTAGGCAAGTCGGAGGGGCTTCGCCAGATGAAAAAGTTTATTGGGGGCGTGGTGCTGGGGTTCATCGCCAGTTGGGCCATTGCGTTTGCCGCACCGTCGGCAAGCCACGATGGGCTCTTCTGGAACGGGCTCAACGCCTCGGCCAAAGATGGCTACGTGAACGGATATTCGGACGCGATGAAGGTGAGCGTCGGCAAGCTCGACAGCATGACGATCGCGGCCGATATGTTTCACTGGAAGGGCGCGCGCAAGATCATCCATCAGCTCACGCGGGATCTATCGATGGCGAACTTGACGCCCGGTGAAGTGGTGAAACGGCTCGACGGCCTATACTCGAATCAAAAGTACAGCGAACTCGATCTTGGCCAGGCCCTTCAATATCTGACGCTGCGTGTGGGCGAGACGGCCGTGCCGCAGGTCGCAGCGCCGCCAGCCGCGAAGTAGGCTCCATCGACGAAAGCAAAAAGGCGGTCCGGAATCGGGCCGCCTTTTTTTATCCACCGAACCGATCCCGATTGTTGCGTTTCCTGGCTTGAAACCTGCGCGGGGCGGCTTTAGGTTAGGTCGCGGGGATCGATTCGTGAACGCTCCCGTATTTTTCCTGGAGAAGGCTCTGCGCGCGACGGTCGGGGTCCACTCGCATGTGCCGGAGACGCACGTCTCCAACGCGATTGGGCTCGGCACCGATCGCCGCGGCACGGGGACCATCGTCAGTCCCGACGGGCTCATCCTCACGGTCCATTACCTTCTGCTCGGCGCCACCAACGTGATCGTGACGCTGCCAGGCGGCGATCAGCTCGACGCGAAAATCGTCGGCAAGGACTACAGCACGGGACTCGGCCTGCTCAAGATCGAGGGGAACAACTATCCGCATCTGAAGGTGGTCTCATCGGCAAGCTGCGCGCTCGGCCAGGAGACGTTCACGGTGGCGAGCCTCGGCGGCGACAAGCGATGCGCGGATACGGGATTGATCACCTACCTCGGTCCCTTCGACGCGTTCTTCGAGTTCGTGCTCGACCGCTGCGTATGCACCACCGCATCCTCGCTGAGCGTCGGGCTGAGCGGCGGCCCGGTGCTCAACCAGAACGCCCAGGTGATCGCGGTCTCGTATCTGAATTTTGCGGACATGGCCCGCGCGATTCTGGGCGTACCGGGCGAATACTTCCTGCAAGCGCGCGATGAAATCATCCGGCACGGCCGGCGCGTATCGGCGGCCGCGCGCGCATGGCTGGGAGTGCTCTCCTACACGCTGCGCGAACACGTGGTGATCGCGGGCTTGATGCCCGGCGGACCGGGCGAGAAAGCGGGGCTCAAGCAGGGCGACCTGGTGCTCGCGGTGGACGGCAATGACATCAACGAGCGGCGGCTGATGTACGATGCGCTGCGCGATCGGCGGCCGGGCGAGAATATCGTGCTCAAGGTGCTGCGCAACAACAAGGTTTATCAGATCGAGATCCCGGCGATTCGCGCCGAGGATTACTTCGCCTGAACAACCAGTCAGCGCTTCCCGCGCTTGGACCGTCGCTCTGAACTGACCAGCCTGCTACACGTCCTTGAACTCGCGCTTGGCTTTGCGCGACTCGATCGCAGCCTGAGCCGCGGCCAGCCGCGCGACCGGAATCCGGTACGGCGAGCACGAGACATAATCGAGGCCGAGCCGATGGCAGGTCTTTACGCTCTGGGGATCGCCGCCGTGCTCTCCGCAGATTCCGATCTTGAGCTTGCGGTTCGACTTGCGGCCGCGCTCTATTGCGATCCTCATCAGGTCGGCCACGCCAGAGGCGTCGAGTTCCTGGAACGGGTCCTTCTTGTAGATCTCGCGGCGGAGGTAGTCGCCGAGGAACTTGGCCGAGTCATCGCGCGAAAGCCCGTAGGTCATCTGCGTCAGGTCGTTGGTGCCGAAGGAAAAGAACTCGGCGGCCGCGCCGATCTCGTTGGCCAGGATGCACGCGCGCGGCACCTCGATCATAGTCCCGATCGTGAACGGGACTTTCATTTTGCGCTCGGCGAAAACTTCGCTCGCGACTTGCCGGATGTCGGCGGCGAGGACCTCGAATTCTTTTCGGTCTCCGATCAGCGGCAGCATGATCTCGGGCATCGCCTTGACCTTGCGGGCGCGAAGCTCGCACGCGGCCTCGAGGATCGCGCGCGCCTGCGCCTTGTAAATCTCGGGATAGCTGATCCCCAGGCGCGAGCCGCGATGGCCGAGCATCGGATTGAACTCGAACAGACTGTCGCGCACCTGTTTGAGATGCTCGGGTGAGACGCCGATCTTGGGCGCGAGATCGTTAATCTCGTCGTCCTCCTTGGGCAGGAACTCGTGGAGCGGCGGGTCGAGCAGGCGGATCGTGACCGGCAGCCCCGCCATGTTCTCCAGTATCCCGACGAAATCCTCGCGCTGCATCGGAAGGATCTTGGCGAGCGCGCGGGCGCGCTGTTTGGCGTTCTCCGCCATGATCATCTCGCGCACCGCGTCGATCCGCTCGGCCTGGAAGAACATGTGCTCGGTGCGGCACAACCCGATTCCCTCCGCGCCGAACTCGCGCGCGACGTGCGCGTCGTTGGGCGTGTCGGCGTTGGCGCGCACGCCGAGCCGGCGCTCGCGGTCGGCCCACGACAGGAACTTCCTGAAGTACGCGGGCATCGCCGGCTGCACGGTCGGCACGCGCCCCAGGATGACTTCGCCCGAGGAACCATCGAGCGTGATGTACTCGCCGCGGCGCACGACTGCGCCGTTGGCCGAGAGCGAGCCGGCGGCGTAATCGATTTCGAGCGCGGAACATCCGGCGACGCAGCACTTGCCCATCCCGCGCGCGACCACCGCCGCGTGGCTCGTCATCCCGCCGCGCGCGGTCAGAATCCCCTCGGCGACCTGCATCCCGTGTATGTCCTCGGGCGAGGTCTCGATTCGCACCAGGATCACCGGGCGGCCCGCCCCGCTGACTGCGACCGCCTCTTCCGCCGAGAATGCGACCTCGCCGAACACTGCGCCGGGTGATGCCGGCAGTCCGCGCGCGAGCACCTCCTTCTTGCTGGCCGGGTCGAGGCGCGGATGGAGGAACTGTTCGAGCTGCTCGGGCTCGACGCGGGTGAGGGCGGTGGGGCGATCGATCAGGCGCTCATCGGCCATATCGACCGCGATGCGGACCGCGGCCTCGGCAGTGCGCTTGCCGGTGCGGGTCTGGAGCATGTACAGGCGGCGGCGCTCGATCGTGAACTCCATGTCCTGGCAATCGCGGAAGTGGTGTTCCAGGCGCGAGGAGATCGAAAGCAGTTCCTTATAGACCTCGGGGAAACTCTCCTCGAGCGTGGGATACTTGTCGCGGCGCTCTTCCTCGGAAATCGAGCTGCGAGCGGCCCACTTGCGGCCGGCGGCGAGGCTTATCTGGCGCGGCGTGCGGATTCCCGCGACCACGTCCTCACCCTGCGCGTTGGGAAGGAACTCGCCATAGATTCCCTTTTCGCCGGTGGCGGGGTCGCGAGTGAACGAGACGCCGGTTGCGCAATCCGCGCCGAGGTTGCCGAAGACCATCGATTGAACCGTGACCGCGGTGCCCCAGTCATCGGGGATCTTGTTGATCCGGCGATAGGTAATCGCGCGATCGTTGTCCCACGAGCCGAACACTGCGCCGATAGCCCCCCAGAGCTGCTCGCGCGGCTCCTGCGGGAGATCGCGCCCGGTGCGCCGGCGGATCAGGTCGCGAAACTCGCCGACCAGCTCCCGCAGATCGTCGGCATTAAGCTCGGTATCCTGGGTGACGCCGCGCGCGGCCTTCTTCTTGTCGATCAGCTCCTCGAACGGGTCGGGATCGTTCTTGTTCTCCGGCTTGAGCTTGAGAACGACATCGCCGTACATCTGGCAGAAGCGCCGGTAGGAGTCCCACGCGAAACGCGGATTGCGGCTGACCTCCTCGAGTCCCTTGACCGACTCGTCGGTGAGACCGAGATTCAGCACCGTGTCCATCATCCCGGGCATCGAGACGCGCGCGCCCGAGCGCACCGATACCAGCAGCGGATTCGACGGGTCGCCGAACTTGCGCCCGAGCGCCTTCTCGACCCGCGCGAGGCTCTTCTCTACGCCGGCTTCGAGTCCTTTCGGATACTTGTGATCGTGCTGATAAAAGTAGGTGCAGACCCGGGTCGAGATCGTGAAGCCGGGAGGGACCGGCAGCTTGAGCGATGCCATCTCGGCCAGGTTTGCGCCCTTTCCGCCGAGTAGATCGCGCATCGCGGAGCGGCCCTCGGCCACGCCCGCGCCAAAGAAATAGATTTCAGGATGAACTCGCGTCATTTGGAACCCCGTCTCCCACACCCGCATCGCGCGGGATGAAATTTTCGTCCTCGATCGCGCGCGAGCCGCCCGGCCCGCGCGCCGGCGCGTCAGGCTAGGTATGCCAGCCGATGCGCTCAGTCAACTCCCCGACCAGCCGCGAGATCGCAACGCGTATCTGCTGCGTTGAGTCCCGGTCTCGCAGCGTGACTGTATCGTCTTCCATGGTCTGATGATCAATCGTGATGCCGAACGGCGTGCCGACCTCATCCTGGCGGCGATAGCGCCGGCCTATCGAACCCGCCTGGTCGTAGGCAACCGTGAAGTGGCGAAGCAGCATCTCGCGCACGGCCTGCGCCTTTTCCGGCTGCCCGGCTTTGCGCAGCAGCGGGTAGACCGCGACCTTGATCGGCGCAAGGCGCGGGTCGAGCCGCAGAACGATTCGTTCCTCGTTCTCGACGATGTCTTCGTCGTACGCATCGAGCATGAACGCGAGCATCGATCGGTCGACGCCGAGCGCCGGCTCGATCACCCAGGGGCGGAAACGCGCCTTGGTCTCCTCGTCGAAATACGTCAGGTCCTTGCCGCTGTACTTCGCGTGCTGGTCGAGATCGAAGCTGCCGCGCTTGGCAATTCCTTCCAGCTCGCCCCATCCGAACGGATACAGGTACTCAAGATCGGTGGTGCCGCTGGAGTAGTGCGAGAGTTCCTCGGCCGCGTGCTCGCGGCGGCGCAGATGCTGCGGCTTGATTCCGTACTTGACGTGCCAGTTGAAGCGGAAGTCCACCCAGTAGCGATACCACTTCTCCTCCTCGGCGCGATCGGGCCGGATGAAATACTCCATCTCCATCTGCTCGAACTCGCGCGTGCGGAAGATAAAGTTCTCGGTGGTAATCTCGTTGCGGAATGACTTCCCGATCTGCGCGACGCCGAAGGGAAGCTTCACGCGCTGCGTGTCCATCACGTTCTGGAAGTTGGCGAAGATGCCCTGGGCGGTCTCGGGGCGAAGGTACACGACGCTCGCGGTGTCCTCGATCGGCCCGAGATGAGTTTTGAACATCAGGTTGAACTTGCGCGCCTCGGTCAGCTCGCCGCCGCACTCGGGGCATCGATCGCCCTGGATCTTGTCGGCGCGAAAGCGCTGCTTGCAGCTCTTGCAGTCCACCAGCGGGTCGGTGAAAGCCTCGAGATGGCCCGAGGCCTCCCAGGTGCGGTTGTGCTGGAAGATCGCTGAGTCCAGGCCGATCACGTCGGTGCGCCACTGCACCATCTCGCGCCACCACGCCTCTTTGACGTTGCGCTTGAGTTCGATGCCGAGCGGTCCATAGTCGAAGGTGGAACCGAGTCCGCCGTAAATATCGCTGGTGGGGAAAACGATTCCGCGCCGCTTGCAGAGATTGACCAGCTTTTCCATTGTGACCGCGCCCTTTCGCGCGGCCGTCGCTTCTGAGTCAGCCAACAAACTCTCCTCGCTCATCGAAGATACAGTTGCGAATCAGCCCGTGCTGCCGAGCCTGATTATCTCGGCCGAAACCTGCCCGCCGGATGCGACTTCGAGGATCGCAACCGTGCCCGGCACTCCGGACAGATTGTGCGGCAGCGTGGCGCTGCCGGGATTCACGACCAAAGTCGGCCCGATGCGCGCGATGCCCTCGACGTGGCTGTGCCCCTGCACGATCACGTCCACCGGTCCGCCGAAGTGCGACCGCATCGCATCCTCGAATGCCGCGTGCGAAGTCTCCTCCGGCATCGGAATCGCGTGGATAAGCCCGATGCGCACGCCCTCGACTTCGACCAGGTGCGCCTCTCGCACGCGGGAGTCGGGCTCAAGCTGGAAGCGGTGGCCGTCCAGGCCCTCATCGCCGTTGCCGAGCGCCGCGATTACCGGCGCGATTTTCGCGAGTTCATCGAGCACGCGATTCACGTACACGTCGCCCGCGTGCATCACCAGGTCGATGCCGCGGAAGGCGTCAAAGACCTCGGCGGGCAGATGTTCGCAGGCCTCGGGGATGTGAGTATCAGAGATGAGCCCGATACGCATGGTGGATTGCTCTGCGTCAGGGCCATCGGCCCGCCGCAATCGGTAAAAGCTACCATGCGCCCCTGCGTGCGGCAATTTTAAGCTTTTGGCGGCGGGGAGCGGGTTTCGTTTGGCGTCGGTTGGATGGGCGGTATTCTGAGCCCTCTCCCCATGGCCGGGAGAGGGTTTGGGAGAGGGACCTACAGCTGCCGGAGAATCTCCTCGAGCACCCCCTCGATGTTGGTCAGCACCTCGCTATCCCAAAATCTCAGCACCCGGTAGCCACTCGCAGCCAGCACCGCTGAACGCCTCTGGTCAGCTCCTTGCTGAGCCGGTTCCGCGTGTTGCCCTCCGTCCAGTTCCACAATCAACTGGCGCTCGACGCAGCAGAAATCGGCCACGTAAGGCCCGATCGGGTATTGGCGGCGAAATTTGACTCCCAGCCGGCCGGCGCGAAGCTGCATCCATAGCCTGAGCTCCGTCTCCGTTTGCTCGCGCCGCAGGTGCCGAGCCAGATCTCGCATCAATGGCGGCTTCGACATGAATGCCCGGCTGTGCAGCGTATTACCTACAAGGTCCCTCACCCAAACCCTCTCCCATTGATCACAGGGAGAGGGCTCAGATTGTTCTCGAGCGGCGCACCCGATTTCGCATCGAGTTGGTGAGCCTCCATAGGCAGGCCACTCAAAACCGCCCACTACGCTTTTGGCGGCGGGGAGTGCGCAACCTACTGGGAGCCGGCGGACGGGCGCGATTCCTTCGCTGCGCCATCGCTCGCAACCTGGCGTATTTCCGCGGTGAGCTCGGAGGCGAACTCGGCCATCACCTGGTTGAACGACATGCTGATCGCCTCGGCGGCCTGCTCGGGCGTGTCGCCGCCGGCGGGCGACTCCTTGCTAATCACCTTGCACCACAGCGCGCGCGAGAACGGATCGCGCGGGAAGATGCAGAACCGGATCGCGACCACGCCCGTGTGCTGAGCGCCGTCGTCGACCTCCTGGAACGCCTTGATGCGCGTATCGAGGAGCAGCGGATGGGCGGCCGCCGTCTCCGGACCGACGGGCGACGGGCTATAGATGATTTCGTGGAGCCGCTCGGAGACGAGATCGGTCGGCGGCTCGACCCATCGATGGAATTTGTAGGTGTCGAGCCGGTAGGGCGAAGTCTGGTAGGCGATCCCCGTGTCCTGGAAGGGCTCGGAGCCTGTCACGTTGCGAAGCTCGATCCTGGCGGTGGGCGGAATCTCTGCAACCGCGGTCGTGGGGGCGAGCTGGTATCGATGCGTCGCCGGAACGCTTCGCGCGAGCAGGCTGCATCCCGCGAAGCTCGCCGCCAGCGTCAGCGCAATCGGGGTGGCCGCGCGCTCGCGCATCATTGATTCACCTCTCGGGTCGATACCTTGCTTCCCCAAATCACCACGGAGGGGTCGGCCTGGATCGTCTGGAGGGTCTCATCGAGATGGCGTGAGGCGTGGCCGATTTCGAGCAGGGTGCGATCGATGTCCTGGTAGTTGCGGCTCATGAGCCCGTTGGTGGTTTCGAGCAAGGTCTGCGCAGAATCCATCGCGCTGCCCGCGCGCACCAGCACGGTGTTCAGGTTGTTCATCGTCTCACCGGAACGCTTCGAGAACACCTCGGTGGCGACCGCCGCATGATCGGCGGCGCGGTTGAGCCGCCCGGCCGCCTCGCTCAGGTTTGCCAGCGTCGTGTTGATCGATTCGAGCCGGTGGGCCTCGGCGAGGTCGGCGGTGATCGTGCGAAGATTCCTGGTCGTCGCGTCGAGGTTCTGGATCACGTCACTGAGCGCGGCGCGGTTCTGCTTGTTGAGCGTATCCTCGTTGAGCCCGGAGACAAGCTGGTAGGTCTGGTTGCTCACTTCCAAAGCCTGGCGGCGGAAATCCTCGAAGGACGACTCAACCGCGGTAATCGCCTGCTCTTCTCCGAGTTCGCCCGACTGGCGCGAACCGCCGGTCAGCTCGATGAACTGGATTCCGGTAACGAGATTCCCCTCCAGGCGCGCCACCGTATCCCTGTACACCGGCGTCCCTGGCTTGACCTCCAGGTTCACCTCGACGCGCGGAGGGCTGTCACGGGTGAGATTGACGGCGATGACCTTGCCGACCTCCACCCCGTTCAGTTCGACCGACGCGCCCGGCAGCAGCCCGCTTACCGAGCGGGTGAAGACGATGCGGTAGCGGTCCACGGGACGCAGGAATCGCGAGCCTGCAAGCCAAAGAATCCCGATCAGGAGGACCACCGCGGTCCCCGTGACGAAGGCCCCGACCACGACTGTTCGTTCACGCCTCGCCATGTTTGATGCTCCAATCGTCAGGATTGCAGGCCGGAAGGTTCCCCTCGCCTGCGGGCCGCCGTCCGCGCCCGATTTAGCCTATCGCCCATCGTGAGCCTTTGTAAGCCGCCCGGTCCATCGCGTGTCGCCGGCAGACGAGCGGACGGTGCCCGTACCTTCATTCCCCCATCTGGTTGATAAGACCGACGATCGGGCGCGAATCGCCTTCGGGATCGCGCTTTGCCTCGCGAGCAAAGAACGCGTGCACCTGCGGATTGTCCATCGCTCGCAGCTTCGAAATCGTGCCCTCGGCGATTACTTTGCCCCGGTCGAGCATGAGGGCGCGATCGGCGATCGTCTCGATGCTGGCGAGCTCGTGAGTGACAACCACCATCGCGACACCGAGCCGTTGCTTGAGTCCGACGATGAGATCGTCGAGAGCGCGCGCGGTCACCGGGTCGAGCCCCGCCGACGGCTCATCGAAGAGCAGGACCTCGGGATCGAGCGCGAGCGCGCGGGCGAGCCCGGCGCGCTTTTTCATCCCGCCGCTAATCTCCGAGGGCAGCAGGGCGGCCGAGGTCTCCAGCCCCACCAGCGCAAGCTTCATCCGCGCGATGATCGCGGCGATCTCGGGGGCAACATGGCGATGCTCGACCAGCGGGAACGCGATGTTCTCTTCGAGCGTGAGCGAGCTGAACAGCGCACCGGACTGAAACAGCATCCCGACCCGCTTGAGCGTCTCGTCGCGTTCGTCGTTATCAAGCGCGTAGAGATCGCGCCCGAACATCAGGACGTGGCCCGCGTCGGGCGCGCGCAGGCCCACCAGCGTGCGCAACAGCGTGGTCTTGCCGCAGCCGCTCGCGCCGAGGATTACCAGGATTTCGCGCGGGCCAAGCCGCATGCTCACGTCATCGAGGACCGTGTGATCGCCAAATCGAACGACCAGGTTTTCGGCGCGAATCAAATCCTCCATGGCATCACCCGATCAGGTAGAAGAACAGTGTGAAGACCGCATCGGCGGCGATCGCCGCGATTATCGACGTGACCACCGCGCGGGTGGTCGCCGCGCCGACGCCCTCCGCGCCGCCCGCGACGTTCAGTCCCTCGTGGCACGAGATGAGCCCGATCAGCGATGCGAACACGACGCTCTTGATCAGCCCCGTCACGACGTCGTTGATGTAGAGCGTCTGTGCGGTCTGGCGCAGGTAGTTGTTCGAGCCAAGCCCCATTCCGGGCACGGCGATCAGATAGCCGCCAAGCATCCCGCAGACGTCGCTCATTACGGTCAGGCACGGCGCCATCACGATCAGGGCGATCATCCGGGGCGCGACCAGGAAGCGGTTGGGCCCGAGCGCCATCGTCTTCATCGCGTCGATTTCCTCGGACACGACCATCGTGCCGAGCTCCGCGGCGATCGCGGAACCGGAGCGGCCCGCCACCAGCACCGCGGTCATCAGCGGGCCCATCTCGCGCGTCATCGTGACGCCGACCAGGTTTGCGATGTAAATCGACGCGCCGAACTGGCTCAGTTCGCGCGCACCGTTCAGCGCGAGCACCACGCCGACCAGGACCGAAATGAAGAGCACGAGCGGGATGCCGCCGATGCCGATCAGGTCCATTTGCTCGATGATCGAGCGCCACACCCAGCCCTTGCCGACGAACGGGTCCACAAAAATCGCGCTTGCGATGTCGGCGCTGCGCTGGCGCCACCCCTGCCAGTCTGCGGCGACCAGCAACGCGCGCTCGCCTACCAGCTCCAGGAGCGACTCCTCGGGCCGCCTCGCCTCTTCGTGCGAGAGCAGCGGACGCAGCGATGCGTCCAGCGCCTGGCGGAGATTCTCGGGGAGACCCGTGATTTCGAGCTTGAGCTTGCGTTCGGAGGCATCGCCGGCCAGCCGCGCGAGCACTGCGACGTCGGCCATCGAGAGCGTTCCGCATCCGCTCACATCGAGCCGGACGGCGCCATTGGGAGGAATTTTGAGCACGCGGTTGCGAAGCCGCGCAAAAGATTTCTCGTCAGTAGCGAGATCGTCGCGGCTCAAACGGATTGCCGCGGATCGGGTCGTGTCGGGAGGACGTTCGTTCACTTGCCGGTCTGCCGTGGCGCTCGCGCCGGACCGCCCCCTTGGCGCTCGATCGAGCGCAACGCTTGAAGCTATCACGCGCCGCGCCGGATCGGCAATTTTGCCACCCGGCGGCGAGCCGGGCTCGCGGCCCGGCCCGCATCGGATTGCGGCAGGGCGGCCGGCAATCCTGGGTGTTGAAAATTCACCATGGTCCCGTGCTAAAAGGCGAAGAAAGCGAAGTGCGGCGGACCGAACCTGATGCCGGGTCCGGCGCGCCGCATTCCGGCCGGAGGCATTATGCGCGTTTGGACGACCATCCTATGCGGTATCGTGGTGGGCCTGGCGCTCGGGATCGCAGGATGCGGTCACAAGCTCGTCGCGACCGGCGCCCAGCACACCGTGAACGTCTATCCCGATGAAGACACCTACAAGAAGCTCGCGCAGATGAAGGATCAGGGAGGGGTCGCCGGGATGCTGAGCGGGCTTGGCGAAAATCTCGCGACCAGGAAGGTCGAGGACAAGACGCCGGTCAAAATCATCTCCAGCGATGACCTCGGCTCGCAGGTCGAGGTGACCGGAGGGCCGTCGGCGGGCACCAAGGGCTTCGTCGCGAAGGAAAACGTCGATTAGCGGGGAGCCTGCGCACTCGCGCGCAAGCTCCGGCGCATTTACCACCGAGCGCCGATTCCCCGCCCCTCACGGCGCGCCACGATAGGCGCGCGGTACCGTTCCGATTACCCCGGCCGCCTCGAGCTCGCCGATCTCGTCATCGCTCATGCTCAGCAGGCGCCGGAAGACCTCGGCGTTATGCTGGCCCAGGAGCGGCGCGGGACGATCGGCGCGCAGCGGCGATTGCGCAAGCCGCGCGACGGCGCCCGGGTAGAGATGCGTTCCCACCACCGCGCGTTCGATCGGAACGAAGTAGTCGCGGCCATGCAGTTGCGAATCCGCGAGTATCGCGGACGCCGAATTGACGTGGGCCGCGTACACTCCCGCCGCACTCAGTCTTGCTACCGCGTCATCGAGCGCGAGCGCGCCCAGCGCGCGCGCAAGTTCCGCGTCGAGCGCATCCTCGTTGGCCTTGCGCGACACGGCATCGGCGAAGCGCCCGTCGGTGGCGAGACGGTCCGGCCCTAGCGCGGCGGCGAGCGCGCGCCACTGCTCCTCGGTCTCGGCGGCAAGCGCGATCCAGTTCTGATCCTCGCCGGCGCACCGGTAGATTCCGTGCGGCGCGAACTCGGGATGGCGATTTCCGCGCGGCTGCGGGACCGCACCGGTCAGCTCGTACTCGATGATCTTCTCGCCGACCAGCGGGATGGCGGCTTCGACCTGCGCAAGCTCGATCCATTGCCCGCGCCCGGTGCGCTCGCGCTCGTGAAGCGCCGCGAGCACCGCGAGCATCCCGTTGAGTCCGCCGATCGGATCGCCAAGCGCATTGGAGAGCATGTAGCGCTGATCGGCGTCATGATAGGCGGTCAGCGCGGTCATCCCGGCCATGCCCTCGATCGTATTGCCGTATCCGCGCGCGTTGGATTCGGGACCGTCGGACCCGAACGAGGGCATCGAGATCATCACCAGGCGCGGGTTGAGCGCGCCGAGCACGTCGCGCGTCAGCCCGAACCGCCGCATCACGCCCGGAGTGAAGTTCTCGATGAATACGTCGGAAATCGCCGCGAGCCGCTTCACCATCGCGATGCCGCGCGGATTGGTGAGATCGATCGTCACGCCGAGCTTGCCGCGGTTGGCGGTATTGAAGACCGCGGCGCGCTCGATCGGCTGCGATTGCGGCGGGCCCATCGAGAGCGACCCGCGCCACCAGTCGAAGTGATGCGTGTCCTCGACCTTCACCACCTCGGCGCCCATCTCGGCCAGCATCTCGCCGACGAGCGGTCCCGCCCATCCCATCGAGATATCCAGGACACGGATTTTGCCATCGAGCACGGTCATCATAATGTCCCCGCGCTGCGAAGCTCCGAGAGCCGGGCGCCATCGAGACCGAGACGCGCACCGAGGACCTCGCGATTATGTTCGCCGAGCAGAGGCGCCGGCCGCGACGGCACGGGGCGATGCGACGTCAGCCGAAGCGGCGAGCCCGGAATCCGGAACCGGCCCAGCACGGGATCATCGATCGTCTCGAAGTAATTGCGCGCTTTCGTTTGCTCCCATTCGAGGACTTCGGCCACGTTCGGGACCGGGGTCATCGGGATGCCGCGCCCCTGCCCCTCGCGGTAGAGCCACTGGCGATCGTGCTCGAGGAAGAACGGCTCGATGATTTCGAGCAGCGCGTCGCTGTTGATCATCCGCAGCCGCGCCGTGTGAAAGCGCGGGTCGCGCACCAGTTCGCTCCGCCCCATCATCTCGCAGAGCGCCTCGAACTGGCGGTCGGTCACGCAATGGATGCCGGCATAGCCGTCCTGGCACTTGAGCGTGACGATCACGAACGGTCCAATCGCATAGCGCTTGCCCACGCGCCTGCGCACGATCCCGGAATACTGGAAGCTGACCGGGTCGTAGATCAGCGTCGCCGCGAGCGCCTCCAGCAGCGAGATATCGACGTGCTGGCCGCGGCCAAGCGCGAGGTCGCGCGCCATCAGCGCCTGCATCGCGCCGATCGCGCCGTAGAGTCCGCCCATGTACTGCCCGAGCGAGCCGGGCGGCGTAAGCGGCTCGCGATCGGGTTCGCCCACTGCGAAGGTCCATCCGCCACGCGCGAACAGCGTCAGGTCGTTGAGAATCCCGTCGCGGTCGGGGCCGTCCTGCCCGAAGTTGGAAATCGAGACGATCGAGAGGCGCGGGAATTTCGCGAGAAGATCGGCGGGCGCGAGGCCCCATCCGGCGAGCGTACCGGGCGCGAAGTTCTCGACCAGCAAGTCCGCCTGCGCGAGCAGCGCAAGCAGCATCTCGCGGCCCTCCGCGTGCCCAAGATTCATCGTGACGCCGAGCTTGTTCGTGTTCAGGAATGCGAACAGGCCGCCGCGTTCGGGCCGTGCATCGCCGTCGCGCGCGCCGGGTCGGAATGGTCCGATCCGCCGCCCGCCCTCGCCCCATGGCGGCTCGACCTTGATGACCTCGGCGCCGAGATCGGCGAGCAGCTTGGTCGCATAGGGACCCGCGATGTAGTGGGTCAGATCGACGACTTTCACATCCGAAAGCGCGCTGTATCGCATCACCGGGCCCCCGTGGCGATGACAGCGCAGGGGACGGCGCAATGTCAAATGAATCGCGCGGGCTGGTGCGCGCCGGTCACGCGGGGGATGGAAAAGCGGCGGATGGAAAACGCGAACCGCTGAGATGATGCTGAGGCAGCGGCGGCAGCCTGCGCAGGGCGCGCAGGCTCTCGAATCGTCCTCTTAGAGCGCGCTTGCGCCGCGCTCGCCGGTGCGGATCCGCACCACGTCTTCCATCGGCATCACGAAAATCTTTCCGTCGCCGATTCGGCCCGTGCGCGCGGCGCGCTCGATGGTCTCGACTACTTGAGGCGCAAGCTCGTCCGATACGATGATCTCGAGCTTCACCTTGGGCAGGAAATCGACCACGTATTCCGCGCCGCGGTAAAGCTCGGTGTGGCCCTTCTGGCGGCCGAAGCCCTTAACTTCGCTGACGGTAAGTCCCTGCACGCCGATACTCGACAGTGCCTCTTTGACCTCGTCGAGCTTGAACGGCTTTATAATCGCCTCGACCTTCTTCATATGACTCCCTCGGCCGTCCACCTGCCGCGCGGCGCGATCCGCCGATCGGCTGAGCCTCATTTACTTTTTCCCCGTATCCGGCTCCGGGCGCAAGCCCCCCAAAACGACGTCCCTGCCAGCTAGCCTGCGCTCTTTCGGAGGCCGATGTGAGAGACGCAAGCGCGGTGCCACCGCAGATCAACGGCGCGCAGCGCCTACGAAACGTGCAATGAGGACGCGAAGTGCCTGTCGGGTGGGCGAACGACCAATCGCCGGGCAATCAGGCGACGCTACTGCCGCTCCGCTTCGGCTTGAAAGTCGGCTCCTGGCCCGTGACGAGCCGGCGGATGTTTTGGTGATGGCGCAGGAGGACCAGCGCGGCCATCACGATCGCCAGCAGCAGGTACGGACGGGGAAGCCCGAGCGCAGCAATCGTCGGAGGGAGCACGACCGCCGCGGCCATCGATGAGAGCGACATGATGCGGAAGACGCCGAACACGATCGCGAACGCAATTAGCGCGCACCCAAGCGCGAGCGGCGACAGCACCAGCCATATGCCGCACGCCGCCGAGATTCCCTTGCCGCCGCGAAAGCCCAGGAACACCGAGCATATCGAGCCGACGAATGCAGCCAGCGCGACCCCCGCGACAACCGGCGCATCGAAGCCGGCAACGCGCGCGAATACCACCGGAATCGCGCCTTTGAGCATGTCGCCGACGAACGTCGCGGCCGCGGCGCCCGTGCCGCCCGCCCGCGCGACGTTGGCCATCCCGATATTGCCCGAGCCGACTTTGCGCGGGTCGAACCCGCCGATCCGGCCGGCGATCACCCCGAACGGTATCGATCCAATCAGGTAGGAGCAGGCGAGCAGTAACGCGACGTTAAGCAAGGTTCCCCCCGTATTACGGAAAGGTGGTCGGGGTGACTGGATTTGAACCAGCGACTCCTGCGTCCCGAACGCAGTGCTCTAGCCAGGCTGAGCTACACCCCGATTCGCTGTGGCGCGTATCCACGAGGACGCCGACGGAATTTATACCATCCGGCTCCATCGCGCGCGAGTGGGAGCGACCGATGGTTCGAGTCCGACGTCATGGTCAGCGCTCGCCCTTCCCCATCCCCTCCCCCGTTCCGGGCGAAGGATTAGAGGCGCACATCGCATTGAGCAGGGGCATCATCGTGGCGCGGTCGGTGAAGCGCGAGAGCGCCAAACCGCGCTGGATGGCGAACTCATCGGGGAACGGCCGCCCTTCCTCGGAAATGAAACGCGGGTCCGGCTGGTAGACCGGATCGGCCAGCGCCTCATCGAGGCTTATCAGCGTTGCGCCCTTTGCGCGAAAGTCCGCGAGAATCGAGTCCAGCGTCAGCGCATCAAAAGCGCCCACGTGAACCAGCAGAATGTGGGCGATATCGCGGCCAAACAGCTCGCGCGCCAAAGCCGCCGCTCCGATTGCGCGGCGCTCAGCAGCCGGAACCACGTTGGCTTTGAGCCACGCGACCGATTTGTCATTGTGCTGAATCACGCATCGCGCATACGCGTCGGTCCAGACCCAGTCGTCGTAGTCGATACTAACCTGGGCGATTCGATAGCCATTCTTCTTCAAATAGTCCCTGACCTGGTCCCGCTTCTTCTGAGTATTTCCCTCTGACAGGAATGGATATCGGAACACCCGCCGGCGCTCGATCAATGGCGAGAATGAAGCGAGTGTCGCGAGCATACGGTCAAGCTTTTCGATATCGGCGATAAATGCGCGCGCGGAGACCTTATTGAGATCGAGGTGATGGAAAGTATGATTCCCGAGCGGATTCCCGGCCGCCAGCCAATCTTTCAGGATCGCAAGGTTCTCGGGCCGCTCGGCAAGCGTCTCGACATTGGCAAATCCGTAAGTTGCGGGTGCGCCGTTCTGTTTAAGCGCGCGAATGACGCCGCGTACGATTTCTCTCCGCTCGATGCCGGGAATGTCGTCGCCGTGCACGGGAAGGTCATCGACCGTGACTGCAATCTTCACTCCTTTAAGCGGCAAATCGCGAGACGAGGAGGGCGGCGCCGCAAGCGCGATGCCTGCGGCCAAGAGAATCGTTACCACCGCCGAGACAACGAATCGCACTGATACTCTCAAATCGACCCAGACCCCGCCGCGAAACCTACCGCGGGTTAAATCGCGATGCCACCCTGGACAACCTCGATGCGACCGGGAATCGCACGCGGAAGAATCGCGTGAGTCCTTTTCTCCGGCCATTCTGCGCAGGCGCCCTTCTCCAATCCCTCTCCCTGAAAGGGAGAGGGTAGGTGAGGGTCCTAATATAGCGCCGCGTCGTTTGCGGCGCGGGCTAAAGATTCTGAGATATTCGATCGATCTTTCGAATCAGAATCTTATGTCGCACGCCTCGGATTTGCGCTCGCCCTTCGGATTAGTCATTCCCGCGCGTCTGAGTTGCCTGGCGCGCGAGGAATCCCGGATCTCATTCGATCTTTTCAGAATCTTATATCGCGCGATCGATGACGATCGCGCGACGCTGAGGACCCTCACCCGAACCTCTCCCATTCCGGTAGAGGAGTAGGAAAGAGGGAGAGGGGCAAAAGGGGCGCGCCTCAGGCGCTTGCGCGGAGGAAATCTCGGAGTTGAGATTCGACGCGACGAACGCGTAAAGTGACAAAATGTTGCGCGGGCGAGGACGCCCGCGCATCTCTCGGCGGGCACGGCGGCCCGCCCCACTAGTTCTTGATGATACAACCCAAAAACAAAGCAGCAGCCCTCTTTGCTTCCTTCGGTCTGGCACTTTTGTTGTCGTCGCCCGCGCTCTGTGGCGAGCCAATGTCGAGTCCAATGTACTCCAGCCCAGATATGCCAGGGAAAATCACAACTCCGTTTGATATGCGCCCGACCGCATCATCGGGGCCCGTCGAGAATTCGGGGGAGAAGGCGGAGGCCCCGTCACCGCCTGCCGATCCGCTTTGCGAAAAGCTCAAGCGGCTGCGCGACCAAGTCCCCGGAGCGGAAGGAGGACCCGAGGGCCCACCTGCAAGCCACGCCCCCTGGGAATTAGAAATGCGGCGAAGGCGGGACCAACTGAACGCTGAGATCAAACAGGTCGAAGCTGAAATAAAATCGAAGGGGATCGAGTGCCCGCCGCCAGACTAGCAGGCCCGGCCTAGCCGAAGGTGGCGCGGGCGAGGACGCCCGCGCATCTTTCGGCGGGCACGGCGGCCCGCCCCACTGTAAGCGCGGCGGGGCGTCGGCGGCATCACGAGCGGGGGCGTGGGGCGGCGGCGAGAGACGCGCGCATCTGCCGGATCACCTCGGCGTAATCGCGCGCGGCGAAAATCCCCGAGCCCGAAACGAACACGTTGGCGCCGGCCGCTTTCACCTCCGCGATATTGCCCAGCTTCACGCCCCCATCGACCTCGATATCAATCGCAAGCCCGCGGCGGTCGAGTTCGCGGCGCACGATGCGCAACTTCTCCAGCGCCTCGGGAATAAAGCCCTGGCCGCCGAAGCCGGGATGCACGCTCATGATCAGGATCATGTCGAGGTGCTCGGCGAACGGGAGCACGCTATGCACGTCGGTTTCGGGATTGATCGCAATCGATGCGCGCGCGCCCATCTCGCGAATCCGTCTCGCGATCGCGGGGATATCCGGGCAGACCTCGCAATGCACCGAGACCAGGTCCGCGCCCGCCTTGATGAACGCGCCGATGTAACGCTCGGGCTCGGAAATCATCAGGTGCGCATCGAGCGGGAGCCGGGTCACTTTGCGCAGCGACTCCAGCACCGGCACGCCGATCGACAGGTTGGGGACGAAATGGCCGTCCATCACGTCGAAGTGGATGAGGTCCGCGCCGGCCTTTTCGACCGCGCGGACTTCATCGCCGAGCCGCGCGAAGTCGGCCGACAGAATCGACGCCGCAATTTTGTCGGTACGCTCCATGGCGCTCAGGGTACCGTTCGCCGCGGCTGGCGGCGAGGGCGCTTTGGCTCCGCGCCCTTCTTCTCGCGCTCCTCGAGCATGCGCAACAGCTCCTGGTAATGCTTCGGCATCGTGACCGTCCCCCGCATCGCGACCGGGATCGGATAACGGATTCCGCCCTTATGCGTCCCTTCCAACCCTTTGATCAACTCGCCCGCGAACTCCCACGGACACGCGAATACCATTTCGGTGTCCTGCGCCATGCCGAAGACGCGATCGCCATTGCACGGGATGATCACCTTGGGCGCGTTGCCGGCGATCGTCTGGATGACGATTTCCGCGCAATCCAGCCGTCCGCCGGTCGTGCTCTCGATCCTGCCGCCGCGCGTATAGAGCGCCGCGTTGACCAGGCGCATCACCTGCGCGCTGTTCGCATAGACGGCGACCACGTGCGGCTCGAATGTGGCGCGAGCGAGCGGCGCGACGCATACGTAGTCGTAAGTGCCAGGCTCAAAGCGCCACACGCCCGCCTCCAGGCGCGATGCGGCATCCTCGGTCTCGCAGTACATCCCCGCCGATGCGAACCCGCGAAAATACTCGTCGGTCGGCTTGCGAAAGCCGAATGCGATCGCGGCGAGCGGGCAAATCACATCCTCTTTTCCAACCGCGATCGACCATCCGTAGCGCCTCGCCACTCCGATCGACTGGCACACGATCCAATGCTCGCCCATGCTCTGGCTCGGGATGCGCACGCCCTCGGGGATCGCCTCGCCCGGCTTGAGCATCCGGATCGCGAGCGGATACGAGTCGGGCCGGATGTGGCGTGCGATCGCCTCGTCGAGCCGCATAAGTTGTTCGCCGAACTGCTGATCCATCGGAGTTTCCCTCGCGCAGGGATTCGGTCTCAGCGCCGCGCGTCCCATGACGCGCGGCATCGTGAGCACAGAATTATCGCATCGGATGGCCGCCGCCAAACCGCACGCGCGCGCGCGCCGCGGCCAATCGGATGCGGTCAGTCCGATTCTCGTACGAGGCGCGCGGAGAAGAAACCGTCCAGGGCGCCCTGGTCCGGGCGCGTGCGCATGAAGCCGTCGGCATCGATGACGCCGGCGAGTTCCGCGAAGTTGGGCGGCTGCCGGTCGATCCGAAATTGCGGATGCGCGGCGAGAAAATCGCCGATAACCATCGCGCCCTCTTCCGGCGCGAAGCTGCACACGGAGTAAACGAGCACGCCGCCCGGGCGCACGAGCGTGGCTGCATTCGCGAGCAACCGCGCCTGAAGCGCCGCCATCCGCGTGAAATCGTTAGGCCCAAGCCGCCATTTGATTTCCGGATGCTCTCTCAGCGTGCCGATTCCGGTGCAGGGCGCATCGAGCAGGACGAACTCGAAGCGGGCGGGCTTGAGCGGAGGCGCCGATGTCGCGATGTCGGCGCGGACGAAATCGATGTTTCGATGGCGCAGGCGGCGCGCGAGCGCGCGCGCGTTCTTAAGGCCGGTGAAATTGATGTCGATCGCGATCACGCGGCCGCGCTCGCCAACCAGTTCCGCAAGATGGGTCGTCTTGCCGCCGGGCGCCGCCGCGCAATCGATTACCGTCGCGCCCGGGCGCGGCGCGAGCATCCGCGCGACCATCTGCGACGCCTCGGATTGCGGATGAAACAGGCCCGCGCGATAAGACTCCGAGTCGAATCGCGGCGCACTGCTGAGAAGGATCGTTTCGGGCGCGCGGCCCTCAGAGCCGATCTCGAAGCCGTCGGCGCGGAGACGCTCGATTAATTCGGCGCGCGAGCCGCGCCTGAGGTTCAACCGGATCGCATTGGGCGCGGCGTCGTTGTTCGCGGCCATCACGCGCTCGGCGCCATCGCGGCCGAACCATTCGACGAACCGCTCCACGAGCCATCGCGGATGCGATGCTGCGATCGCCAGCCGCTCCATCTCGTCCGCATCCGGGGCGGCAACCGGGACCGATTCGCGCGCCGCGCGGCGCAGCACCGCGTTGATGAACCCGGCGGCATCGCGCGAGGCCGGGTTGTGCTTCGCAAGCTCAACCGATGTGTCCACGGCAGCGTGACGCGGAATCCGGTCTAGATAGCGAAGCTGAAAAAGCCCGAGCCGGAGAATCTGCAACGCGACGACCTCAATATCGGCGATCCGCCGGCGAGCAAGATGCTCGATCTCGAAGTCGAGCGGGGACCGCCACGCCAGCGTGCCGAGCACGAGCCGAGTCGCGAGCCTGCGATCCGCCGGCGCCAGCGCGGGCAGGCGCGCGCCGAGGAGCACGTCGGCAAACGCGGACCGCCGCTCCACATCGACCAGGATCCCGAGCGCGATTGCTCTGGCCGCCAGCCCGGCGCCGCGCTCGCCCCGCGCGTGCCCGCGGCCCTCGCGCGCACCCGGCCTGCGCATGCGCGCGCTCACGCGCCGAGCCGCTGGCCGGCGGCGAGCCTGCGCCCGCGCGCGAAGTCTGCGCCGCTCATCCGCTTGCGCCCGGCGGCCTGCACCTCGATGAGTTCGAGCCGTCCGCGGCCGCACTGCACGACGGGATTCGGCTTGAGCGTCACGATCGTCCCGGGCGGCGCGGCGGCCGTCTCATCGCCGACTACCGCGGCGCGCCAGACCATCAGCGGCGTTCCATCCAAGGTCGTGCGCACGACCGGCCACGGATCGAATGCCCGTGTCATTCGTTCGATCCGGGCGGCATCGGCGCTCCAGTCGATAATCGCGTCTTCCTTCTTTACCGGCGAAGTGTAGGTCGCGCGCGAATCATCCTGCGGCGTCTCGACGGCTCTGCCGCTTGCGATCAGTTCGAGCGCATCGAGCAGGGCCGCGGCTCCAAGCTCGGCGAGCTTGTCCTTGAGCGTGCCCTGGGTTTCGTCCGGCGCGATCGGAATCGCGCGCTGAAGCAGTATCGCTCCCGCATCCATCCGCTCCGTCATCCGCATGATGCTGACGCCGGTCTCCGGGTCGCCCGCAAGGATCGCGCCCTCGACCGGCGCGGCTCCGCGATGGCGCGGGAGCAGCGATGCGTGGACGTTTATCGGCATGATGCGGGCAACGTCGAGGACCGCCTTGGGCAGGAGGCGTCCGTAGGCAGCGACCACGAGCAGGTCCGGCGCGAATGATGCCAGCTCGGCCAGGAACTCGGCCGTCCGGACTTTCGCCGGCTTGAGCACGGGGAGCGAGAATCGCTCGCCGACCGCGGCAACTTCGCTTGGCTGGCGCGAGAGGCCGCGGCCGCGCGGCTCGTCGGGACGGGTTACGATCGCGACGACGCGAAACTGCGTCCCGCTCGCGGCGATAAGGCGCTCAAGGATGTGCGCCGCCATCGCCGGCGTCCCCATGAAAATGATCTTGAGGGGCAACGCGATTTCAGATCCGAACCGCGGAGGGACGCACGCTGTCGGCCTTGCCCTCCCTGATTAATTTCCTGAGCTTGCGCTTGTACAGCTCGCGCTTGATCCGGCTGATGCGGTCGATGAAGAGCTTGCCGTCGAGATGGTCGATCTCGTGCTGGAGCGCGACCGCCAGCAGGTCCTCGCCCTCGATTTCGATCTCCTTCTCATCCGGCGTCCACGCGCGCACGAGCACTTTGGCCGCTCGCTCGACATCGGCGGTGTAATCGACTACCGAGAGGCACCCCTCTTCCCAGATGACCTTGCCCTCGGCCTCGACCACTTGGGGGTTGATGAGTTTCAAAAGATGCTTGCCCGGATTCTCGTGATCGGTGTCGAGTACAATGATCCGCTTGGAGTCGCCCACCTGCGGCGCGGCCAGACCCACCCCGGGCGCGGCATACATGGTCTGGACCATGCTCTCGATCAGCGTATTGACGCTGCCGTTGATGTTCGCAACCGGACCCGCCGGCTGCTTCAGGACTTCATCGGGAAATTTTCGGATTTTCAGTAAAGCCATCGAGGTGCGCGCCGATTCTGAAAATCTATCAAAGAGGCTCCAACGCCGAAAGGCGATGTTCCGCGGGCGCGGGTGATGCTCGCGCCGAACATCGCGGTGAATGGAGCAGGCCGGCGAGTTCAATCCAATTAACCGCCGGGAGCGCTGGCCGACAGAAGGAATCCTAATAATGAAGCCTTTAGCGAATTATAAGCGCTTATGAAATGATGGACTTCAAGCCTTGGCGCCGCTAAATTGCTAAACTAATACAGGGTTGGTGGAAATTTTGCCGGCCCCCCAGGAGGCAGGTCGCAATAATGGCCGGCGAGCCGAACAGCCAGGATCGGCAGGCGAGCGATGGCGCGCTTCGCGGAAATCTGGCGCGCCGGTTCATCATCGGCTCGATGGTTGCGGCGGTGCCGGGCGTGGTCGCCCTGGGCATCGTGAATTTTTACTCGATTCGTTCCTTGACGATCGTCAATCGCCAACTCGATGAGATCACGCTCTCGCTCGATGCCACGCGCGACCTGCAAACCGCGCTTATCCGAGTCGCCAGGAGTCCGGACGAATACGTCCTGCATCATTATAAGGGAGAGGAGAAGGAGTTCGACCAGGCGCTCAAGGTGGCGCAGCGCAAGCTGGTCGCGTGCTCATCGGCCCCGTGTCACGCGGCCACAAAATCTCCGCGCGAGATGGCGAGCCTGCTCGAACCCAAGCTCGAGATTTTGCGCCGCGATGGCGGGATGGTCTTCAGGACCGCATCGAGCCAGCCGCCCGCCGGCAGCAAGGAGATCGACAAGATCGACGACCTGCTCGGCGGCATCGACACCCAGTTCGGAGAGATGTCGGACGCCTTGCTGGGCCGGGTGGAGAAACTGCGCGAGCGCGCGCAGGTCGTGGATCGCCAGGCTTTGATGCTCACCGGGTTCGCGACCGCGGCGGTGCTCGTCTTTGGAGTTGCAAGCGCGCTGGTGCTCGCCAAGCGGGTGTCGCGCCCGCTCGAGAAGTTGCTGGTTGGCACGCGGCGGGTCAGGGGCGGTGAGTGGGACTATCGCGTTCAGATCGAGGATGCCGGGGAGATTGGAGAGCTCGCAACGTCGTTCAACGTGATGCTGAATGAAATCCAGCGCCATCGCGATCAGCTAAGGGATTACGGCCGCGTCCTCGAGGAGCGCGTGCGAGAACGCACCGATGAACTCAAGCGCAGCGACAAAGCGCTGCGCGAATCGGAGAAGCTCGCATCGGTCGGGTTGCTTGCCGCCGGTGTCGCCCACGAGCTGAACAACCCGCTGACCAGCATCCTGATGAACGCAAACCTGATCATGGAGGACGTCGGAAAGGATTCGCCGCTTCTAGGCGATCTTAGGAAAATCGACACCGACGCCACTCGATGCAAGCGCATCATCGACGACCTGCGCACCTTCTCCCGCCCGCGCGACCTCAGGCTCGCTCCGTGCCGCGTCGAGACGCTGGTCGATCAGGCACTCGAGCTGTCCGACCATGAGCTGTCCGCGCGGGGAATCAAAGTGGAGACGCAGATCGCTCCGAACCTTCCCCAGCCGCTGTGGGACGGCGAGCGGATTACGCAGGTTCTCACGAACCTTTTTGTCAATGCAGCCCAGGCGATGAAAAACGGAGGAACTCTCACGGTCAGCGCGCAGCAGAGCGGGCAGTCGATCGCTCTGCAGGTACGCGACACCGGCGAAGGCATCCCGCAGCAATACCGCTCGCGCATCCTGGAGCCGTTCTTTACCACCAAGCCCACCGGCACCGGATTGGGCTTGTCCATCAGCTACGGCATCGTCCAGGAGCACGGCGGTTCGATCGAGATGGAAAGCATCACTCGGGAGGAGGCTGACCCGACGGGCAGGACGGGCACCACAGTGAACATCCTGATCCCGCTTTCGGCGCCACAGGAGCAGGCATGAGCGCGGCACCTACGGCACGCGTGTTGGTCGTCGACGACGAACCCAACATCGGCGATTCGATCAAAAGAGCGCTTGAGCGCGTGGGTTACGCAGTCGAAGTGGTGCTCAGCGCCGAGGCCGCGCTGGCGCGGCTCGAACACAACCAAATCGACCTGGTGCTGTGCGACCTCAAGCTGCCCGGGATGGACGGGCTCGGGCTGCTCAAAACGATCGTCGAGTCGCGTCATCCCGCGGTGGTCGTGATGATCACCGGTTACGCCTCGATCGAATCGGCGGTGGAATCGATCAAGCTCGGCGCCGCCGATTACGTCAGCAAGCCCTTCAATCCCGAGCAGATTCGGCACGTCGTCGCCAAGGCGCTCGCGCAGAAGCAGTTGATGGACGAAAACGCCTACCTCAAGGGCGAACTCAGGCAGTTGTTCGGCGAGCGGGTGGTGGTCGGCCAGAGCGTCGCGATGCAGGCGCTGTTCTCGACCGCGCAGAATGTCGCGGTGACCGACTCGAGCGTGCTCATCATCGGGGAGAGCGGGACCGGCAAGGAGGTGCTCGCGCGCTTCATCCATGCGCAAAGTCCGCGCAAGGATCGGCCGTTCGTGACGGTAAACTGCGCCGCGATTCCGGCCAATCTGCTGGAATCGGAGCTTTTCGGCCATCGCAAGGGCGCTTTCACGGGCGCAATCTACAGCCGGCGCGGCAGCTTCGAGCTGGCCGACGGCGGCACCTTGTTCCTCGATGAGATCGGAGAGATGCCGCTTGATATGCAGGCCAAAATCCTGCGCGCGCTCGAGGAGCGCCAGATTCAGCGCGTCGGCTCCGAGGAGCCCACCAACGTCGATGTGCGGATTATCGTCGCGACGAACAAAAACCTCGAGCAGGAGGTCAAGGCCGGCCGGTTCCGCGACGACCTTTACTGGCGGCTCAACGTCGTCCAGTTGAAGATACCGCCGCTGCGTGAACGTCCCGAGGACATAATCCCGCTCGCCCGCCATTTCCTGGCGATGTACGCGCAGGAAATGAAAAAGGCGGTGACCGATTACTCCCCCGAGGTATTGCGGATATTCAATCGGCACGACTGGCCGGGCAACGTCCGCGAGTTGCGCAACACGGTTGAGCGCGCCGTTATCTTCGCGCACCCCGGCACGCCGATCCGCCTGGCTGATTTGCCGCCCAGCCTGCGCGATGCACCCGCGCAGCCGGGCGCCACGGCCCCTGCCCCCTCCGGCCCTCTGCCTACGCTGCGCGAGGTCGAACTCGAGCACATCCGCCATGTCGTCGATGCGTGCGGCGGTAATCGAAGCCGCGCAGCGGAGATTCTCGGGATATCGGTGGTCACGCTATGGCGAAAGCTTGGCAAAGAGGGGATGGGAAACGAGCCAGATTGAGGCGTCCCGCGAGCCATTACATTTTGTAATCGCTTCCCAGCCCCCATTACATCATGAAATGGGAATGGTTAATCCCTCCCGGCCCGCCTCGCTCCCGACCCGCTTGCCTTAATCCCTCTACCGCCTCCAAGTAGGCGAATTTCTTAGCTTTTTTCACCAATCAGGAACCCGGATGGGACATCCGCCTGGTATGGCATCAGGCTTGCGGATGTGTCTCGTGGAGTGGGCAAAGAGAGCCCGCGAGGAGAGCTTGAGATGCAAACCGCCGCCGCAGCCAGCCATCCGCTCAATCCAGGGTTGGCGTTCCGTTCCATCCGGCACCGTGGCGCTACGGTGGCGGTGTTCTGCGGGCGTGAGGGCGTCGAGGTCGCAACGGTGGAGATCGAGCCCGGCGCCACGGTCAGGGAACCGTATCTCTGGAGCGCTCGCTCCTGGCACCTGCTTCTGGAGGGCCAGGCGAGCGTTGAGCAGGGCGCCGAGCGATGCGACCTGCTGCGAGGCGAGTCGCTCTTTCTTGATGACGCACCGTACAGTCTTAGCAACCCGGCACCACAGCGGGCGAGGTTGCTGACTGTGCTTTTCCACACGGACGAGCGATCTGAACAACCTGAAGGAGGAGACAGACGATGATCGCGAGACAGAAATTCGTGATGTTTGGCATTGGGATTTTCATTTGGGTGAACGTGCTCACGATCGCGTTGAGCACCTGGCGCTTCGGTTACGTCGATGTGCGCACCGTCGCCCAGATGGGATTGATCGCGCTTCCGCCGCTCATCGTCGGAGCCTTCCTGCTCGCGCGCCCGGGCGCTGGTTCTCGGTTAACCAACCCTGAGCTCCCTGGCAGGGCAACCGTGGCCGTTAGGCATGCGAGGTAAGACCAATGAACGCTGCAGCTATAAGAGAAACCCAAGGACGCCTGTATTTCCGTGGCGATAACGCAGCCGAGGCCAAGCCGATGAACGCGGCAGCCGCACCGGAACGCGAAGGCCGCCTGTTCTTCGTCGTGATCGACAGCCTGATCGCGCTCTCGCTCGTGGCCACCGCGGTATCGATCGCCGTGCTGTGCATCGCGGCAGCCTCGCTCTGAGCCTCGGCCGCGCCGATACGAGGCGCGGCAGCGGCGATATGAGCCAGGGATCGGGATTTGTGACGGTTAGTTGGTACGGGCAATGAGGAGCGCTTGAGGAGAAGGAACTCAGATGGACGCCAAGGCAAGTTACGAACTTGAGACCCCCCGCACGGTCGATCAACTTTGGGGCGCGGTCGTGGTGCTGGCCGGAATTTTCGGCTTCGCCATTTATATGTATCACTTCCAGTTCAGCGAGGGGCTCGGCGTGACCGGGCTCAACAAGCCCGTGTTCTGGGGCGTGTACATCGCCAACTTCATCTTCTGGGTTGGACTGAGCGCCGGCGGGATCGCGGTCTCTGCATTGGTCCATCTGATGGACAAGAAGGAGATGAAGCCGGTTGCGATCATGGCCGAGATCATGGCGGGAGGTTTTCTGATGGTCGCCGCCATGTTCATCATCATGGACCTCGGCCGCCCGACCAACATGTACCAGTTGTTCCTGCATCCGAATTTCACTTCACCGCTGCTGTGGGACGTGACGGTGGTGAACTGCTACCTGCTGCTGTGCCTGGCGCTGCTGTATTTCAGCGCGCGCGAGCACATCGTGCGCCGCCTCGGTCATAAGGCAGCGTGGAAGCCGATCGTTTTCCTGGTGTCGCTCGGGCGCACCAGCCTCTCTCCCGCCTCGGTGGAGCGCGACCATCGATGCCTGTGGGTGCTCGCCGTGATTTCGATTCCGGCGGCCGTTGCGCTTCACTCCGTGACCGCGTGGATCCTGGGGCTGGTTAAGGGACAGCCGGGATGGAACACGCCGATACTCGCGCCGCTGTTCATCGCATCGGCGCTGGTGTCCGGGTTCGCCGCGGTGACGCTTGCGGTAATCGTTGCGCGCCGGCTGTTCGCCTTCCAGGTATCCGAGGAAGTCATACAGACCTTCGGCCGATATCTGGTCGTCGCGATTCTCATCCTGATGTACCTGTTTTTCAGCGAATTCCTTACGGTTGGTTATTCCGGGAGCCTGAGCCATATCGAGGTGTTCGATGAGATTCTGTTCGGCAGGTTCTCCGGGATTTTCTGGTTTGACGCGATAATTGGAATTCTCATCCCGCTCCTGTTACTGACCCTTCCATGGAACAAGTCGATGTTCACGGTGGGAGTAGCTTCGGCGCTGGTGGTGATTGGGGTGTTCGCCGAACGGACCTATCTGCTGCTCCCATCGCTGATGAGGCCCAACAGCCTCACGGGCTCGGCTTCGTCCTACACGCCGACGGTGCTCGAATGGTCGCTGATGGCCGGCGCGTATGCCTTCGGTTGCCTGCTGTTCCTGGGCGGGATGGGCCTGATATTTGGCCGTCCGCCCCGCGCTGCACGCGAAGTGACCGAGGCAATTCCTGCGACCATGGTCACGGCGCCTCAGAACTGACGGCGCAGAGATGAGGCGGCCTTCCCCGCCGGCCGCGATTTGAGGTATCGATAACCTCGTCAGTACGCGGGGGAAGATTCCGGCCTGCCGCTCTCCAGAGAGCAGGCAGGCCGGAAGTTCAAAGAGAGAACCGAATCCGTACCGCCCCTCGTGTTTGGAGCATCGCCCAAGGTGTAAGGAGCATCGCCCAAGATGGAACCGGAATCGAGCAACGGCGAGCCTGAAGAGGCTCGAGCCTCGAAGGAGGAACCAAAGGAAGCGGAATCAATTCGTCGGCCGCCTCTGAGCCTGCTGCGCAACTGGATAAGCCTCACCGGTGTGATTATCGGCGGCTTCACGCTGGCGAACATGCTGGCGCTCCTGCTCGCAGCGACCATCCTGGGGATGCGGCCGAGTCCTTACTTCGGCATCGTCGTTTACCTCTTGTTCCCCGCGATCGCGCTGGTCGGCCTGCTGCTGATCGTCGTGGGGATGCTGTTCCAGCGCCGCCGGCTGCGCCGGCTCGCTTCGGCCGCGGCGGAGGCCCAGCAGGCGGCGTACTTGTTTCGCCACGGCGTTATGGCTCTGGGGGCCTTCTCGCTGATCTTCGCGATGGGGACAGCGCTGGCGAGCTATCACGGCTACCAGTTCACCGATTCGGCGACGTTCTGCGGTCAGACGTGCCACACCCCGATGAGGCCGGAATTCACCGCCTACCAGGACTCCCCGCACGCGCGGGTCGCCTGCGTGGGCTGCCACGTCGGACCCGGCGCCACCTGGTTCGTGCGCTCCAAGCTCTCGGGCCTCTACCAGGTCTATGCGGTCACGTTCGACAAGTACCCAAAACCGATCACGACCCCGATCAAGGAATTGCGCCCGGTTCGGTCTGCGTGCGAGCAATGTCACTGGCCGCAAAAGTTCTACGGCGCGCAGCTCAAGGCCTTCGCCCATTACGCATACGACGAGAAGAACACGCCCACCCGGATCGAGCTGTTAATCAAGACCGGAGGAGGAAGCGCCGAGTTCGGCCGCGCCACCGGAATCCACTGGCACATGAACATCGCCAACGAAGTCTGGTACGTGGCGTCAGACAAGCAGGCCCAGGTGATTCCCTGGGTGAAAGTAAAGACCCCTGACGGAAGGACCACGGAGTATGTCGCCAAGGGCAGTACGCTCACCCCGAAGCAGATCGAGGCGATGCCGACCGAGGTGATGGACTGCGTAACCTGCCACACCCGCCCGTCCCATAAGTTCCGTTCGCCCGATCAGGCGGTGGATGAGGCGTTCGAGGCGGGCCAGATCGATCCTTCGCTTCCTTATTTGAAGAGGGAGGCGGTAAAGGCCCTGATTACCAAGTACGGCACGGTGGAAGAGGCGACCGAAAAAATCGCAACCGCTCTCGACAGCTTCTACCACAACCAATATCCGCAGGTTTATGCGACCAAGTTTCCGCAGATAGAGTCCGCGGTCAGCACCATACAGCAGATCTACCAGAACAATATTTTCCCTGACATGCGCGTAGATTGGACGACGCATCAGGATAACATCGGCCACATGTATTACCCCGGATGTTTCCGCTGTCACGACGGGCAGCACGCCAGCGCCGACGGCCGGGTGATACCTGATGAATGCGAATCGTGTCACACGGTCCTTGCGACTCCCACCAGCGTCGCCGAGTTCAAGCATCCGATCGACCTCAAGAAGCTCGGCAGTTTGACTTGCAGCGCCTGCCACACCGGGCGCGTGCTGTAGAGATCCGGCAGCTATGAAAAGCTCGCTACCAAAGTTCCCCGAACAAATCGGAAGGCTGGCAATCGTAGCCGTTCTGCTGTTTGCAGCACTCTCGTGGATCTGGCTGGTGCTGCCGCCCTCTTTAAAGGAAAGAAGCTTGCAGCGCGAGGCGGCGACCGAGCGGGAGCAGGCCAAGGACCTCAAGTACGCAGGGGCGACGATCTGCGGCGCCTGCCACGTGCCGGAGTACAACACCAAGAAGACCGGCTACCATCGAAGCCTGTCCTGCGAGACTTGTCACGGACCGGCCAGGGCGCATACGCACAATCCGGCCAAGGTGAAGCCGGAGATACCTCAGAGCCGGAACTTTTGCCCGCTCTGCCACGCTTACGATCCGTCTCGCCCGCTGGGCTTCCCGCAAATCAATCCGGTGGCCCACAACCCGATGAAGCCGTGCGTGACCTGCCACAACCCGCACGATCCGAAGCCGCCGCAGACGCCTCAGAGCTGCGCGGCCTGCCATCAGAGCATCATGCGCGCCAAGGCGGTGTCTCCTCACGCGCTTCTCGAGTGCACTACCTGCCACGTGGCTCCCGAGGAGCACCGGGTCGATCCCCTGAGCACGCAGGTCAGCAAGCCGAGCAGCCGCGAATTCTGCGGCCAGTGTCATAGCAAGGACTCGAAGATTCCCGGACCGCCGAAGATCGATCTCGCGAGTCACCACGAAAAGTATCTCTGCTGGCAATGCCATTATCCGCATATGCCGACGGTTTACCGATGAGGCTGGCTTATGAATAGAAGAGCCTTCCTGAGAACGCTGGGCGCCACCATCGTGCGGGCCGGGGTATTCCTCGGACTCTCGCGCGCCGGCGCGGTAGGAGCCGCCATCGAGGGCGCGGCGCCGGAAGAGAAGCCGCGCTACGGCATGGCGATCGATATCGACCGGTGCATCGGGTGCGCCCGCTGCATGGAAGCGTGCAAGACCGAAAATAACGTCCCGCAGGAACCGTTCTACTTCCGCACCTGGGTGGAGCGCTACGTCATCAAGACCGACGAAAGCCTGACCGTCCAGAACGTCGGGATGGAGAAGTACCAGATCGCGGAACCGATCAACGAGTGGGATATCCTGCGCAGCTTCTTCGTTCCCAAGCTGTGCAACCAGTGCGACCATCCGCCCTGCACGCAGGTGTGCCCGGTAGGCGCGACGTTCTCCACCGAGGAGGGCGTGATCCTCATCGACTCGACCCGCTGTATCGGTTGCGGCTACTGCATCCAGGCCTGTCCCTACGGCGCCCGCTATCTCCGACCGGATACCAAGACCGCGGACAAATGCACCTTCTGCTACCATCGAATCACCAAAGGACTGCTGCCAGCCTGCGTGGAAGTGTGCCCGACGCAAGCGAGGGTGTTCGGCGAGCTGAACACCAGCGCGAGCCCTCTCACCCGCTTCAAGCGCATGGAGATGATCCATGTGCTTAAGCCCCATCTGAATACGGAGCCCAAAGTTTTCTACGCGAATCTGGACGGGTTAGTCAGATGACCCACAACGAAATGTTCGAGCTGCTCAAGCAGGTCACCGGCCACATCTATCCCAACGAGATCGAGATGCGGTGGTCGATTCTGATCGTCCTGTACCCCTATCTCACGGGATTGGTGGCGGGAGCTTTCATCCTGGCCTCGCTCGTCGAGGTGTTCAACGTAAAGGAAGTGCAGCCGACTTACCGGCTGGCGCTGCTGACGGCGTTGTCTTTTCTGCTCGTCGCGCCGCTGCCCCTGCTGTGCCATCTCGGGCGGCCGGAGCGGGCCTACGAGGTGTTGCTGACGCCGAACCTGACCTCGGCGATGGCGATGTTCGGCTTCGTATATGCCTGGTACCTGATGGTGGTCCTGCTGCTGGAGATATGGTTTGGCTACCGCAAGGATCTGATCGTGTGGGCTAAGCAGGAAAAATTCCCGATGAAGTGGATTCATCGGGTGATTAGCCTGTTCTCGACGGATATCAGCGAGGAAGCGGTCCGATTCGATCACAAGGCGGTAAAGTTCATCACCGCGATCGGTATCCCGTCCGCTTTTCTGCTCCACGGCTATGTCGGATTCATCTTCGGATCGGTCAAGGCGAATCCGTGGTGGAGTAGCGTCTTGATGCCGATCGTGTTCCTGTTCTCCGCCATCGTGTCGGGAATCGCGATGGTGCTGCTGCTGTACATGGTCATTATTCCGATGCGGAAGGAACATATCGACATGAACTGCGTCGATCGGATCGCGTCGTTTTTGTTTTACGCGGTAATCGTCGACTTCTCTCTCGAGCTGCTCGATTTCATCCACCGTCTCTATGAGAGCGAGGAATCGATCAAGATCCTGTCCGCGCTGATCATCAACAAGCTCTTCATCAGCCTGGTGGTGATCCAGGTCCTGCTCGGGATGCTGGTGCCGCTCGCGGTCCTGGTGGTGATACAGCTTTTCAGCGTCGAGGAGGAACTGAGACGGCTTCTGTACTTCGTCACGGCGATCCTGATTCAAGTGGGGATCTTCAGCGTCCGATGGAACGTCGTCATCGGGGGCCAGATGTTTTCCAAGAGCTTCCTTGGCTTGACGACCTATAAGATGGAGCTGCTCGGAGTCGAGGGTCTCGCGACAGCGCTCGGGCTGTTGATCCTGCCGTTCATCATCCTGGCGGTTCTGATGAAGATCTTTCCGCCGTGGGGCGCGCCAGGACAGGTCCAGGAAGCGTAGCGCCCTTTCGATTGGGGCGCACATCCCCGTAGCGCATCGGCGTTCGTACTTCAGAACAGCAAGTCCGCACCACGTCGAGCTTGAATGCCGGCACCTCGGGAATCGAACGAGATGACTTAGGCCGCGAGTGCCGGTGCGATAAAGCGATGTTGCGGCGGGGCGGGAAAATCAGGCTTGCCCTGATGGAGCCAATCGACGCGGCCGGTCGCGCGCGGTGAGAACGGGACGGCGCGAGCGGGAGGCCGGAGCGAACAATGGTGGATGCATCAGGGCGGGCGCTGAGCGGCCTTGCGCACATCGCGCGGGCTATTGCGGCAATCTTGCTATTCGGCGTCGCGGCTGCGCAGGCCGGTCCCGCACAGGCGCCGGTCGATTGTCTATCCTGCCATAATGCGCAGCCCCCCGCCGCGGAGGCGGCCGGCGCGGTCAGCTTTTACGTGAACAAGGAGCTGTTCCACTCCTCGGTTCATTCGGCCTTCGGTTGCACCGCTTGCCATTCCGACATTCATGGCTTTCCCCATCCCAAGCCGGTGCGGCAGGTCTCATGCTCCGGGTGCCACCCGCAACAAACTTCGGCGTTCGCCGGCAGCATTCACGCGGCCGCCGCGGCCGAAAAGAAGCGCTCCTTTCCGGCTTGCCTGGATTGTCACGGGAACCCTCATGGCGTGCGCGCGATGACCGACCCGAAGTCGCGAGTTTACCCTCTCAACCTCCCGCGCACCTGCGGCTCGTGTCACGGAAGCCCCGAGCTTGCCAGGAAATACGGCTTTCCAAACGTGTACCCGCTTTACATGGACTCGATTCACGGCTTGGCACTGACCAGCGATGGCCTGCTGGTGGCCGCCACGTGCGCGAGTTGCCACGGCGCGCACGACATCGCCGACAAGAACGATCCCAGGAGCCGGACCTTCCGCACCAATGTTCCTGCGACTTGCGGCAAGTGCCATGCAGGCATCCAGGCCGATTACCGCGCCGGTGTTCATGGAGCGAAGATGGCCGCCGGGGACGCGAATGCTCCGGTGTGCACGGATTGCCATACCGCGCATCAGATCGCGCACGTGGACATCACGAACTGGCAAGTCAAAACCGTCGCCACTTGCGGCAACTGCCACAAGGAAAAACTGCAAAGCTACCGCGATACCTTCCATGGCCAGGTGACCGAACTCGGCTTCGTCGCCACCGCGCGATGCTGGAGTTGCCATGGCCCGCACAAAATTCTTCCCGCCTCGAATCCGCAATCCACAGTCGCAGCGCCAAATCTCTCCGCCACCTGCAGCAAGTGTCACCGCGGCGTAACCGCAAGCTTTGTCACTTACGAGCCCCATCCCGATGCGCGCGATCGGCAGCGCAATCCGGGCCTGTATTATTCCGCCAACTTCATGAACCTGCTGCTGTTGGGGGTCTTCGTTTTCTTCGGGGTGCACACGCAGCTTTGGCTTACGCGGTCGTTGATCAGGGGACGAAAACAGGATCCGCGGCAACCGCCACGTTTCTGAATGACAATGGAGCAAGTGGTGGAGAATAACGATTCAGAGCGCTACTATTTCCGATTTACACTCGGTCAGCGCTACCTGCACGGCTTGTTGATCACGACGTTCCTGGCTCTTGCATGCACCGGGATGACGCTGCGGTTCAGCGAAACGCTCTGGGCTAAGCGGTTCGCGGAAGCGGCGGGCGGATTCACTGCGATTCTCTCGATACACAAGCTCTGCGCGGTGATCATCACGGCGGGCTTCATCTATCATGTCGCTGAAATCGTCGTCAGGGTGATGATGAAGGGAGAGCGAGGACTCCTGTGGGGGCCGAACTCGATGCTTCCGCAGCCGAAGGACGCGCTGGATCTTCTTCAGCACCTGCGCTGGTTTCTCTGGATGGGTCCGCCGCCCGAATTCGATCGTTTTACCTATTGGGAGAAGTTTGACTATTGGGCGGTGTTCTGGGGAATGGCGGTTATCGGAATCACTGGATACATGATGTGGTTCGGGCCGTTCTTCGCCCGCTTCGTCCCGGGTTACGTCCTGAATATCGCGCTCCTGATCCACGGCGAGGAAGCCTTGCTCGCGGTTTGGTTCATCTTCATGGTGCATTTCTTCAATTCCCATCTGCGCCCCGGGAAATTCGCGTTCGACTCGGTGATGTTTACCGGGCGGCTGACCGCCGAGCGCTACGAGCACGAACATCTGCTGGATTATTCGCGCTTGGGCGAGTCGGGCGCGCTCGAAAGCCTGCGCACCGACGCGCCTCCGCTTTGGCTGAAAAATTTCTCCCGCGTGATCGCAATTGTCGCGGTCAGCATCGGCTTTTCTTTGCTGGTGCTGACGCTGATCGCATTCTGGAGCCGATAGGCGCCCGCGCTGACAACGCCGGCTTGACTCTGACCCCGCCTCAGGCGGAGATAGCCGAAGTAAAGCTGACCCACTTTCGCCAGGCGACGGGGTGGAGTGCGAGGAGGGCTGCCCCTCCTCGCCAGTCCGTCAGAGAGCCTCGCCGATCGATGGCTCTTCTCGAGCGCCTCACTACTGAGTGGGTGTGTCGTGCGCCGCGGCGACCGCCCGCTCCACTACCTCCCGTTGATCGGCGGTCAGCTGCTGCGGCCCGAGCCTGTAGGTCACTTTATTGATCGTGCCGCCGAATTTGAACGGCAGCTTGTAGCTCTCATCGACAGGCGTACGGGTGTCCATCCCGATGTCGAGCGACTCGTCGATCGACATCAGGAACGGAATGGTGTGCTCCATTTTCTGTTGCGAGAGCGCCTTGCCGTCGACGCTGAGGACGCCCGTTCCGCCCTTGCCTATCCCCGGCCCGTCGTACTTGAAGTCGAACGAGATCGTGTGCTTACCCCGCGAGAGCGACCTGCCGAGCCAATCGTGGGCGCCGACACCGCCCTCGAACCGGTAACGTTTCAGGTCGAGCAGGTTGTAGACGAACACGGGCTTGCCCTTGAGCAAGTACATGCCGTAGCCCCCGAACCGGCCGCCCATCGTCGCGATCATGCCCTCGGTGCCCTCCTTCGGGACCGTGATTTCGGCGGTGATCGTGTAATCCCGGTCGAGCAAGCTCGGCGCATTAGCGACCGGAATGCCGACGTTCTCGCCCGTATAGCTGAATTCCGTCCGCCCAGCAGTCCCGCTCGGTCGCGCCGTCAGCAAACGCGGAAGAACCGAGTTGTCCAGCGGGAAAACCTGATACTTGTTAGCCTCCGCGACGAACAGCGCCTGCAGCTCTTTTAACCTGTCGGGATACTTAGCCGCGAGGTCATCGTTCTGCGAGTAGTCTTGGGCTATGTTGTAGAGCTCCCACTTGTATTGCTCGACCGGCGGCAGCGGCTTCAATCCTACAAGCCATGGCGGTTCGGGTGGGGTCGTGCAGGCGTACCACCCATCGTGATAGATGCCGCGGTTGGCGAACATCTCGAAGTACTGTGTGTCGCGTTTCGACGGCACCTCGGCGTTCGCCTTGTCGAATGTGTACACCATGCTCACGCCCTCAACGGGCTTCTGCTTGATGCCGTCGACCATGTCCGGCGCCGGGATCCCGGCGGCTTCCAGGATCGTCGGCACAATGTCGATCACGTGATGAAACTGTTGGCGAATGCCGCCCGGGTCGTTGATGTGGCCCGGCCACGAGATCACCATACCCTGCCTGGTGCCGCCGAAGTGCGAGGCGATCTGCTTCACCCATTTGAAGGGCGTGTCGAACGCCCACGCCCATGGGACCGCCATGTGGGCGTAGGTCTGGTCGGAACCCCAGGACTCATAGTAACGAAGGTATTCGACCTCCGGCAGCTCCAGGACGCCGTTGTAGACGGTCATCGTGTTCGGCGTGCCCATCATCGACCCTTCCGAACTGGTCCCGTTGTCGCCTTCAATGTAGATGATGAGCGTGTTGTCGAGCTTGCCCATGTCCTCGACTGCCTGGATGACGCGTCCGATCTCGTAGTCGGTATACGCTGCGTAGGCCGCGAACACGTCGGCCTCGCGAATGGTGATCTTCTTCTTCACCGCGGAGAGCGAGTCCCAGTGCGGCAGATCATCCGGCCACGGGGTGAGCTGAGTATTCGGCGGAATCACGCCGAGCCGCTTTTGGTTGGCGAAGATATTTTCGCGCAACTTCTCCCAACCCTGATCGAACAGGTGCATCGCAACGACCTTGTCGATCCATTCCTTGGTCGGCTGATGCGGAGAGTGCGTCGCGCCGGGTACGTAGTAGACGAAGAAAGGCTTTTCGGGCGCCGCCGCGTCGAGCGCCTTTATGTAGCGGATCGCGTCGTCAGCCATGTCGGTAATAAGGTTGTAGCCAGGCTTGCCGATCCATGGATAGACGGGTGTGTGGTCGCGGAAGAGGTAGGGCGTCCACTGGTCGGACTCGCCGCCCATGAAGCCGTAGAAGTACTGGAACCCCATCCCGCTCGGCCACTGGTCGAACGGCCCCGCCGCGCTGTACAGATAGGAAGGCGTGTTATGGTTCTTTCCGAACCACGCTGTTGCGTAGCCGTTGTCTGAGAGGATCCTGCCAATCGTCGCATTCTCGGGCCCGATGATCGAGTCGTAACCCGGGAAGCCGGTCGACAGTTCGCTAACCTGGCCGAAGCCGACCGCGTGGTGGTTTCGGCCAGTGATGATCGCCGCGCGCGTGGGCGAGCACAGCGCTGTGGAGTGGAACTGCGTATAGCGCAGGCCGGCCTTGGCCAGACGGTCCAGGGTCGGCGTAGGAATGACGCCGCCGAAAGTGCTACTCACGCCGTAGCCGGCATCGTCGGTCATGATCAGCAGCACGTTCGGCGCGCCCTTCGACGGCACCACCGTCGGTGGCCACCACGGCTTCGAGTCCTTGGCGTCCTCCTTGATTACACCGCCGAACGCCGGCGGGGGCGGCGGCAGTTGCTTCCCGTCGATGGTAGTCGTCGCTCCGGGGGAACCTGGTGTGCCGGTGATCTGCTGCGCCATCGCCGCGGCTGGAACCAACGCGAAAGCGCTGAGCGCCATCCGAAAAACAAGACGTGTTCTTGTGCGATAACTGCGATTCCGGTCCATTATTGCCTCCCCACAGATTGCGGTCTGTTGTCGTCGCAACTCAGCCGTTAAGCGATCCACCTCGGCGCGGATCCTTGATCGTCTCCCACCGAGGGACCACGGAGCCGACGGGCCCGAGCGACTATCTCGGGCGCCGCACGGTCAACTGTGTGCCTGGCGCCATAAATGGAACGACAAAGGATTGAAAATAATCGCATGCTGCGTCAAGAGGACTCCGAATCGGTTGCAGCCGCTCACGATCCAGCTCGACGTAAGTCGCCCGCCTTCATCCCAGCGTCGCGACGAACACCGCCAATCAGTTTTCAATCGGCAACCGGGATCAGTTTTGCACCGGCGGCAACAACGCAACGCTCGCCGTTTTTTTTCGGTCCGCGCCGAGTTCGTTTTCCGCCTGGGAACTCAGGCGGTTGGCGGCCCCGTCTAGGGTGAAATTCCCGCCGGCCTCGGACGTTTTTCCCGCCTGCGCTCAAAACCTTTTCCGGGCTCCCTCCGGCGCCTGCCCAATTAACTAAATCGTTCGAAGCGCCTATGTTGAGAGTCAGAACAAGACAGGAAATGAGTTCAGGAGGTGGACAGAAATGATTAGCTACAAAGGCGGCAACCCGGCGAAAGACGGTTTCTATTGGAAGAAAGGCGAGTGGGAAATCGTGACGGTTGAGGGAGCTAACGGCAAGCTGCCGGGCGGCGCCGAATGCGAATATATCAAGGTGCCGGGCCTTCTGTTCGTCCCGGTCGCAATCGCGCTCAGCGTACCATTCGTAATTTTCCTGCCCTTCATCGGCTTCGCGATGCTGTTCGTGCTGGTCGGGAGGAAGGTGGGCGGACGCCTGGGGGTTGCTTGCCGCGCGTTGGCGGAGAGACTTGCGCATCGGCGGGCCGTGGCAACCGAGACTGCAGCACGCTATTGAGGGAGTTTGCGGAAGGCTTCGCAGCGGCCACCACTGCACACTTGGATCTGACGAAGCAATGTTGGCAATGCGAGGAGTTGATCGATATCATGCGGCGGCGCAGCGTGCGGTTGCGCCGCCGCAGCCGCTTTTCTGATTCGGCTTCCCAGATCGGTACCAGGCTTCATCTCTTGAATGATGGCCCCTTGTAGCCCATAGCCGACGGATCCATACTAACCGCCCCTTGCAACCTCGGACCGATAGTCAGGCCACCGTCAACGATCATTGCCTGCCCGGTGATCCACTCTGATTCGTCGCTCGCCAGAAACACGACCATGTTGGCGATATCTTCAGGTTTGCCCACGCGCGGAATAGGTTGTGCGTGGCCGAACGCCTGGTCCAAAATTGCGGGATCTTCCAGTCCCGGGAACGCATTCCAGATTGAAGTGCTGATGACACCCGGACAGATGCAGTTTACCCGGATTCGATCCTCGCCAAGTTGCAACGCGGCGGCTCGAGTCAGACTTATCACCGCGCCTTTGGAAGCCGAGTACGCCGCTGCGTACCCCGTAGGCAGAAAGGCAGCCACCGACGACGTCGAAATGATTGAGCCTCCGCCGGTCTTTCGCATTGGCTCGACTGCGTATTTGATCCCGAGAAAGACCGAACGCAAAAGCACCGAGATAGTCCGATCCCAGTCCTCCGCGCTGACGGCTTCGATGGGACCGACCGCTCCCACCAGGCCGGCGTTGTTGACCATCACGTCAAGCCGCCCATATTCCTTGACCGCGCGCTCGACCACCGATTTGATCGCGGGCTCGCTCGAAACGTCGGTGTGCTGGAATACCGCTCGTCCGCCCGCCGCGGCAATCTCGCTGATGACCGCCTCGCCGCCCTGAGAGTTCAAATCGGCCGCGACCACAGCGGCGCCCTCCCGCGCGAAGCACAACGCGGTTCCTCGCCCGATGCCGCTCGCCGCGCCGGTGATCACTGCCACTTTGCCATCCAGTCTGCCCATGATTTTCTCCCGTTGTCGCCAGCTACGTGCCTGGTCCCAACTACCACAAGATCGCCCCGTCTCTGAACCGCGTCGATGGTCAAAGCTGGCAGGCTGGTGATGAATCACAGCGCATGCTTCGCGAGCCGGCCGCCGGTGTTCACGAGCCGCTGCTGCGGGCTGGTCAGCGACCAGTTGGCGATCGCCCTGGCGAGCGTCACCCGCGCGGCCGTTCCTCAGCTCTCAACCCGAATCACGCCCTGTTTGATGGCAAACTTAATCAGATCGGTTCGGCTGTGAAGGTCGAGCTTCTCCATCACGTGATCGCGATGTGACATCGCGGTCTTCACGCTGACACCGAGGAACTCCGCGACTTCCTTGTTGCTGTGTCCGAGCGCCACCAGCCTCAAGACCTGCTTTTCGCGGTCGGTCAGCGTCTCGTAAGGATCGTCCTTCCCGGGTCCCGGCGCCTGTGGCGCATGTTGCATCGCTTCTCTTGCGATCTGCGGATCGAGCACGAGGCCGCCCTTTGTGACGGAGCGAATCGCGGCGGCCAACTCTGAGCCGAGCATTCGCTTGAGCACGTACCCCGCAACTCCGGCCTTGAGAAAGCGCTGGATATACTCGCGATCTTCGTACTGGGTCAGCACCAATACCTGGGTCTTGGGCACTTCGCGCCTGAGTTCCAGCGTCGCCTCGAGCCCTCCCAGGCCGGGCATCGCGATGTCCATCAGGACCACGTCGGGCTTGAGCCGCTGGCATCGATCGACCGCCTCGCGGCCGTTGGTCGCCTCGCCGACAACCTCGATGTCATCGGCCAGGCTGAGCAACGCCTTTATTCCGTCACGCATCAGCGCGTGATCGTCGGCGACTACGACTCGAATCTTGGCCATGGTTATGCCGCAAGCGGCACCGTCAGCAAAACTCTCGTGCCCTGGCCCGGCGCGGACTCGATAACTGCGCTGCCGCCCAGTAGTTCGAGCCTCTCCCGTATGCCGGCCAGCCCCAGCCCTCGTCCATCGACTGCGGTGGCGGAAATGGCCGCTGGATCGAAGCCCTCGCCATCATCCTCAATCTCTACTGTAACAGCGCGCGGCCCGAGTGCACACTGGATGAGGACGCTCTTCGCCTCGGCGTGCTTGACGATGTTGGTAATCACTTCCTGAACGGCTCGAAACAGGGCGGTCTCGACCTCGGCCGGGACGCGCCCGCCGACCTCATCGAATTCACAACGCACCGACACGCCGCGCCGCTTCAAGTCGCGCTCTGCGTACCATCGGATTGCAGGGAAGAGCCCGAGGTCGTCGAGCATCGAGGGCCGCAGGTCGAAGCTCATCCGGTGAATCCCGTCGAGCGTCTTGATCGCGAGCGCCCGCACATCCTGGAGGCGATCGCTCGAGGTTCCCGGCGGCAGCGTCGCCATCGCGGTGTCCAGCCCGAGCGCGAGCGTGCCGATTAACTGGCTGGTCTCGTCGTGAAGCTCGCGCGCGATACGCCGGCGCTCGTCTTCCTGGGCGCCGATGAGCTTTTGGAGGAGCCTGGCCCTCAGTTCGTCGCGCTGCTTGAGTTCCTGGTAGAGCCGATCGATTTCGCGGGTGCGCTCCTCGACCCGCAGCTCGAGCTGGTCGCGCGCGCGCGCCACATCCTCGAGCGATTGCCGGAGCGCAACCCGCATCCGCTCGAGCGCCGCCCCGAGCCGTCCGACCTCGTCCGCGCCGAGCTCGGGAATCGGGGTCTTGAGCTCGCCGGCGGCGATCCGCCCGGCCGTCCGGGTCAGCAATGAAAGCGGCGCCGTGATACTGGCGGCGGCTCCCAAGGCAAACAACAGCGACAGCAGCGCGAGCGCGGGAGCCCCGGCAAGAATCTTCCAGCGCAAAGCAGTCGCGGTCGAAAACGCCCGCTCCTCGGGCTGGTGGATGCTCATCCCCCACGGCACCCGGCGCGACAGCGGCGCAAACGCCATCACCTCGTTGACCCGGACGTTCACCTGTCCGCGCTCGTGACATCCGTGACAGGTGCCGGCCGTCTGCGCCTGCCGCTTGATGAGCGCCTCGAGAAAATGACGATGGTCGCTCTCGGTGTAGAGCTGGTCGGCCGCGGTGCTGGCGATCACGATGCCGTTCTGATCCATGAGGTCAACGGCCTCGTCCGGGTCGAGCGGCACGAAATTCAGCAGCGCGCGAAACGACGCGCTTTCCGGCTCGATCTCTCCACCGACCAGGCCGGCTACGCGGCTTTGCAGGTCTTTGACTGGTATGAGGAGAAAGAGCCGATGCGCGCCGCCGGGGAGAAGCGAAAGCGCCGAGACTTCCGGCACACCCTTCTCGAGCGCTTCCCTGAAGGCGGGAAGTTCCTTCCACGCGGGATCGAAGCCGGGACCGGTTGCGGGTTCCGCCTCGATCAGACGGCCGCTCCTGCCGAGCAGGAATACCTGTGAGAGGAGCCGGGAGCGAAGGTATGCCTCTCTGAGAGTGCCCGGCGGTATCGACGGATCGCCGGCCGCGCCGACGCCCACGATGGGCGCGATCGCCTCCAGCAGCTCGAGCTGCGAATTCACCACCGAATCGGCGTGCGCGGCCATGCTGACCGCCAGATGTTGGCGCTCGGCCAGCACCTGGTTTTCGAGCGAATGCACGCTCGACCAGCTCAGCCAGCCGAGCAGCACGGTGGGGCCGAGCGTCCCCGCCATCGTGAGAAGCACGATCCGGGTGCGAAGACCGCTGCGGCGCGCGCTCTGCCTAACGGTGGCTGTTGCCATTGTCCCGTATCACCGCCATCGGGGCAGCGCCGCCGGCGGCAGGGTGATTGTCTGACCGATCACGCGCGAGAGGCGGTGACATACTTGCGCCGGCCGCCGGCGTATCGCGCTTAAGCCTGGGAGTGCGCCCGTTTCTCGCGTTCGGCGCTGGCGCGCATCCGTTCGTACTCGAGCGGATGTTCCTTTTCCATGCGCTCATGGCTCACCTTTCCCGTGAAAATGCCGACATCGAAGGGAAATACATCCGGCGATAGATGAGCGTTGTAGATGTGCCACGTGATCACGATCAGAAAAGCCAACAGCCCCTCGTTGCTGTGCGCGGTGCGGGCCGCCGGGATGAACTCGCCGGGCAAAAAGCGCGTCGTCAAAACCGGAAAGAACAGCATGAGCCCGGTCACGATCATCAGCAGTGAGCCGACCACCATTCCCCAGTACTCGAACTTCTGCCGGTAGTCGTAACGGTCGAAGCGCGCCTGCTCGTCGGACACCCGCAAGTAGTAGCGCATCATCATCACCGCATCGCGAAAATCCTTGCGCGTTATGACCATCGACGGGCTCGTCCGTTTCGAAATCACGAGTACGAGCGCTGCCGCAATGTGGGCGGCGACAACCGCGGCAAACAGGATTCCCGCGCCGCGATGCACCCATCGCACGCGATGGATCCCTCCCATCGCCGCGATCACCCACTGCGCCCATTGCGCCTCGAAAAATTTCTGCGCAAGCCCGCTCAGCCCCAGCACCACGAACAGCAGCATCACGAACAAATGCTCGATCCGCTGCCTGACGGAAAACCGGATTACATACTCATTCATCGGTTCACCACTACGCGCCATAGATGCAGGAGAATCTGAAGCACCAATCCGCCGATCACGAACGGGATGAAGATTATGTAGAAAATCTTGACCGCGTACACCAACGGCGCATGCCGCGGGCTCGCCTCGTAGTGCCCAATCCACGCGGATGGAAAGTTGGGGCCGGCCCCCGCATGGCAGCGCCGGCAGACCGTGAGCAGGTTCGCCTTGATCACCGCCGTGCTAAGCCCTTCGACCCGGCTGATGTCATGCACGCCGTGGCAGTCCGTGCAGGTTGCGGTGAACTCGCGCGGGTCGGTTTTCTCGTAGCGCTCCATCGAAACCGTCATCCCGTGGAAGTCGGTCAGGTAAGTCGTAAGCACCTGGGTCGAAATCCCGTACTTCGCCATCATCTCCTTGTTCGTATGGCATCGTGCGCACAGTTGCGGGATGCCCAAATGCCACGAGGCCGACGTCGGATTGGTATTGTCGTGCGGATGATGGCAGTCGGTGCAGACCGGGACGTCGCCGTTGTCCTCCTCGAGCAACGCCTTGCCGTGGACGCTTTTGACGTATGCCGCGGCGATCGCGGAATGGCACTTCGCGCAGGTGCGTGAAGTCAGCGCGCGCGGCCGGGCCGGCGGCGTAATCGCGTGCGAACCGTGACAATCGACGCAGGTCGGAGCGCCCTGGTTGCCCTTGGAAATCTCGGCGTAGTGAACGCCGTCGAGCAGCCTGCTGTACTCCGGAAAATGGCACTGCTTGCACAGCTCGTAGTACGCCAGCCGCATCGCGTGCCGGTTCTGGAACAGCTTCGGCGGATGGGGGACCGTCGTGATGTCGGAATGACAGTCGGTGCAGGCAAGCTTCCCGCCATGGACCGAATGGGCGAAGCCCTGCGCGTCCACGTAAAGCGAAAGCTTCTCACCATCGCCCAGCTTGGCCGCAAAGGCCTGATTGCCGTGGCAAGCCATGCAGGTGGCATTGGAAGGAGGGTCGGATGCGGCCGCCGCGCGCTGCCCTCCTGCGAGGGCGACGATGGCGCCGGCCGCCACCATTAACAACGCTAATCTTTGCCCCATTGACGCATTAGAATATCATCACGAATGGGACGAGACTAACCCCGCAAATGGCGCAAATCGCTACATTTTCCAGACTCTGAAGTTCGCAGGCCCATCTCTCTCGCGGATCGCGCCCGCCACGATTCCTTCCGCGCCGCCGCCGTTGGGCGTATGCTGCGGTCGCGGTCGCGTCGGTCTCTTGTTAGGGCCTAAGTTGTGGCTCAAGGGAGGCGAAGGAGAAACCGATGACGGCAAAATCTCCTGCCTGGTGGATGGTTCCCCTCCTGGGGGCGATTTTCGTTGCCTGCCGCGCATCGCCGGCGCCCCGCGCCGAGCTTCAGCCCAGTCAGCCCTGCGAGAAGCTTACCGAGGCGCTCCGGATTCAAGAGCGTCTGGCGCACGAGTGTAGTCGCGGGCCCGCGCGGTCCGCCGGACCAGCGGCGCCCACGCGCCCGTGCGGTCCGAAGGACTACTGCTGTTCGGTGGAATATCGGATGCGCAGCTACGAAGCGGACAAGGCGGTGGATGAGATCGAAGAGCAGATGGGGTCTCAAGGCGCGTCTTGCTATTGCTCGAGAGACCCGGCGCAATGCCACGTGCCACAGCCGCGCGAGCTTGAACTTTGCGAAAATGTCGCGCGAACGAATCAGGCGCACGAGAATGCGGAAGCTGCCCTTGAAGAATCAGACAGCGACAACATGTATGACGTTATTCATACCCCGCCACGGAATGCAGAAGAGGCCGCTTCGCTGAAGCGCTTGAGGGAAGCGAATCAGGCGATCGAGCTAACGGAAAAGGCGGCCGACGAGGCCGAGGCGGAGGCCTCCGCGCAAGGAATCAATTGCGAGAACATCGTCGAAGGCTGGCGCGCATCGCCGACGCCCTGCGGCGAGCCGGGTCCGAATCCGCTTTGCGAGAAACTCGCAAAGGCCATGGAGGAAAGTGACGCGCAGAGGCATCAGGAACCTGTGTGCGCCGCGCCGGTTAATACGCAAGGGGCCGCAGTCATCCAATGGCTACCGTCTTGCCCCGAGTGGACCGATTGGAAGAAGCGCGGCGACGAAGCGCAGCGAGCAATCGATCAGGTCAAGGCGCAGATGAGGTCGGACGGGACCACCTGTTTTTGCGCTCAACACGGGACGTTGTGGCGCTGCCGGCCGGGCTGCTCTCGCGAAGCTGAACTTTGCAAGCAACTCGACGCGGCCAACCAAGCGTACTCGCAGGCGATGGCCGGCGCGCACGAGTTCGCGCCCTGCTATTCGCCTTGCGAGCCGATCGGGACCGGCCTTCCGGGGATGCCCAAGGCACCCGTTGGGATCGCCGACATTCCCGGCGTCGCGCCCTCGGTGATGGAAGAAAAGCGAAGCCGCATCAGGGAAGCGCGTGGTGTGCTCGATGAGGCCCGGGCCAAGGTGGATGCGGAAAAGTTCGATTGCCAGGGATTCCAGCCGGAACAGTGACCCGCGCGCCGCGAAGTGCGCGATCAAGAGGCAAGCCCCGCCGGTAGTGGGCGGGTTTCATTTGCCGTCGGTATTCTGAGCCCTCTCCCTATCGCTGGGAGAGGGTGTGGGAGAGGGACCGCTTCGCGGCGCGGATGTCTGGTGCGCCGCGAAGCTGTGACCGGAGAACTGCGCGGGCAATACTCTTATCGCGCGCTCGCGCTTGCGCCGGCGCGCGCGATCGGAAGGGAAGATTCACATCGCGCGGGTTATTGCGGTGAAACCATCAACTGCTGACCTCATCAAGGGCATCCGACACGACCTAATCGAGGCGCGCAATTGCTTTTCGGTTTACCGTGCCTACAAGCTCAAAGAGACGCGCGAAAAATACTCAGACGCGTTTCGGACATTCAAGCCATTCCTTTCGTGCGATCTCCGTGCCCACTTCGCCGCGATGATGGTGACGCTAGGTCGCATTTTCGACCGGGAACCAAAGTACATTGGAATCGCTGCCTTGCTAAAAGCCGCTCCGCACCTCAAGGACTTGGAACCGGAGAAGTATAAGCTCGCGATGGATCTCTGGGCGAGCGAGAAAATAATGCTGCTGCGGCATCAAGTTGTCGCTCACCGCTCGCCTCGCACGGAGAAGATTTTCCAGCTTGTCGATACATGCCTTGCTGACTTCAGCAAGCTCATTCAGTTGCTAGAGCAGCTGGTCGAAGCGTGGTCCCGAGCAGCCAAGTGCGATATGCGTAATTTGGGGCCAAAAATGGATCGAGAGGTGGATGACCTCCTGAAAGCTTTGAACCGGGTCTCCAAGGATTAGCCTCGCGCGTTTCTTCCTCTTTCCCTTCCCCCGCATTCGGTTGCGGGGGCAGGGAAAGAAGGAGCGGCGCGCGCGGCGGGGCGATTACTTCTGGCAGAAACTCCGGACGTAGCCGACCAGGCCCTTGATTTCGGTGTCATCCAGCCCGTCGGCGTAGCCGGCCATCTTCGGGCTAAGGTCGGCCGCCGGGCCGCCTTCCTTGATCACCTTGAACACGACATCATCGGTGACCCTCGCCATGCGCGCGCAATCGGTCAGGTCGCCGGGCTTGGTGGCGAGCGTTGAGGCGGCCGGGCCGTCGCCCCGTCCGGATGCTCCGTGGCACTTGACGCACAGGGTTCTGTAGTTGTCCTTTGCGGCGGCGAGGTCCTCGGCGCGCGCCTGGAATGCGCCGAGCGCAAATACAAACGCCACGAACGTGAGAATACTTAGTCGAACAATCAGCGATTTCATTTCAGCGGTCCTGATTATTTCCCGGCCTTCAACCCCGCTCGATCGAGCGGCTCTTTAAGCTGATGTCCATGATGCATCGAGGGCTCAGCCGGGAGTTTCCTCGGGCAAATAACTCTTGATTCGATCGACGACCTCCGCAACCGCCTGCTCCCTACCCTCGCGCATCTCCCAAATCGAAATGATCGGGAAGAGCTTCACGAAGATCGTGTAAAGCAGGATGAAACCCGCGAGGAAGGCGGCAAACAGCGACATCTCGACCCACGACGGGAAATAGAGGCCGCGCGCCCACGGCAGACGCGGGTTAATCAGCGTCGGCACCACGATCGTGAACCGTTCGAGCCACATCCCGATGCACACCGAGATGGATGCCACCACGATGCCGGGGATCGTCCGGGTCTTGCGGTTGCAAAGGATGGCGAAGGGGATCACGAAGTCGGTCGCAACCATCGTCCAGAAGAACGCGGCATAGCGGCCCGTGATCTTCTCCCAAAACACCGCCATCTCCACCGGATCGTGGCCATAGTAAGTCGTGATGTATTCCGCAAACGTGAAATACAGCCAGAGCAGGGTCATCACGAGGAGCAACTCGCCAAGATAGTCGAAGTGGATTTCCTTCAGGTAATCCTCGAGATGGTACACCTTGCGCAGCAGCGCCATCGTCAGCAGTAGCGCCGCGATACCCGAATAGATCGCGCCCGCGACGAAGTATGGCCCGAAGATGCTCGAGTGCCACATCGGCTGAATCGTCATCGCGAAGACCCACGAGACGACCGTGTGCACCGAGACTGCGATCGGGATCACCACGACCGCCAGAATGGCGATCGCGACTTGCAGGGTGCGATGCTGCCGCTCGGAGCCGGTCCATCCCAGCGCCAGCGCCGTGTAGATCGGCCGGCGCCATCCGCCCGTCCGGTCGCGCAGCAGCGCGATGTCTGGGATCATCGCGACATACAGATAGGTGGTGCTCGTGAAGAGGTAGGTCGTGATGCTGATCACGTCCCACATCAGCGGCGAGGTGAAATGGCTGTAGCGAAAGACGTAAAGCACGCGGTCGGGGCGCCCGAGGTCGAGCAGGATGTTGCCCGCGCCGAAAAACAGCACCATCACCGTGATCGTTTCGGCCAGCCGCGTGATCGGCCTGCGCCATTCCGCCTGGCACAGCCTCAGGATCGCGGAGATCAGCGTCCCGGCATGGCTGATGCCGACGAAGAATACGAAGTTGGTGATGTAGAATCCCCAGTACACCGGCCGGTTGAGGCCGGTCACCCCAAGTCCCTGTTCGAACTGGGTGACATACGCATAGACGCCCCACAGCACCGTGCAGATCAGGAGAAACAGCACGGCGTAGTAGAGCTTGCCGGTCTTCAGGACCGGATCGAATAGCAGCGAATCCTGCTCGCGCGGTTCAGCCTGCAATCCACTCACCTTCCTTGAGATAGATGACATTGGGTTCGGTGCCAAGTTCCTCCATGACCCGGAATGCCCTGGCGCTTCTCGTGATTTTGGCGATCTCGGTGGTCTGATCCTCGAGGTCGCCGAAATACATGGCCTTTGCCGGGCAGCTCTCCACGCATGCGGGGACGTATTCGCCCTCGCTGCGGACTTGCCGTTTCTCGATCGCAGCCTGATCGCGGGCCTTTTGCAAGCGCTGGACGCAGAAGGTGCATTTCTCGATCACGCCCTTGGGCCTGATCGCGACGTCCGGGTTGCGCGGCGGCTTCAACTCGTCGGGCCACTGCGGCGGGAACCAGTTGAAATACTTGACCTGGTAAGGACACGCGCTCGCGCAGTAGCGGCATCCGATGCACCGGGGATAAATCTGCCCGACGATTCCCTGCTGCGTGCTCTTGTAGGTCGCGCCCACCGGGCAGACCCGCACGCAGGGAGGCTTGTCGCACTGCTGGCAGAGCATCGGCAGGAACCGCACCCGGGTGTTCGGATAGTCGCCCTCGACAACCGTCAGCACGTTCATCCAGGAAATCAGCCGCCCGCGATCCGCCTGGTCCTGCGTCGAGGGGGCGATGTTGTTTTCCTGCTTGCACGCGATCATGCAGGCCCGGCATCCCGTGCACTTATCGAGGTCGATTACCATGCCCCATCGCGGCATCTGTGCTTCTCCAGTTCCCCCTACGCCTTGGACACCCGCACACGCGGGGCCGCGCCGTTAGCCAGCAATTCGAGCGGATTGACGCCTCTGCCCTTGGCCCATCTGCCCAAAGCCGTATGGCCCTGGCCCAAAGGCAGATTGACCACATTGGGCATCGCGCCCGCGTACAGGAGTGCGCGAGTCTTCAGTTTTGCCGCCGCGGATTGCACGATCACCCAGTCGCCATTTTCGATTCCGAGCGAAGCCGCGGTCTTCGGATTTATCTCGACGAATGAATCCCAGGGCCACACCTGCGGACCGCCGACTATCTCCTGCAGATACGGCAGATTGGCCGATGCGCGGCCCATCAGCGCAATCGGCTGAAAAAGGCAAAGCTCGAACGGGTAGCCGGACAGATCGCCTCCGCTGAAAATTGGCGAGGACGCCTCGGTCGCGAGCAGACGCGGAAGCTCGAACTTGCCCGACGGAGCTTTCAGCCCCGCGCGATAATCGCCGTACACGTAGCGCGGATCGACCCATCCGCCATGCGCGAGCAGGCGCTTGACGAAATCATCGCGCGAGCCATATTTCCGCGCCGGCCAGTCCCAGGCCCTTATCTCGGGCCGCAGATATTCGGTCTGGAAACGTTCCGTGAAGATTTCGCCGTGCGGCGACTCGTAAAGCCCCGTCAGCAACTCGTTGAGCGCCTGCGAAGGTTCGGTCCATGGGAATGCGCCAGCGACGTCGCCATCGAAGGCGTGCGCGAGATCCAAAACCACTTGCGCGCAAGGACGTGATTCATAGCGCGGAGCCAGAACCGGACTCCCGACCGCCACCGAGCTTACCGCAAAGCCGGGACTCGACGTGCGAATCTCCCAGCGTTCGAGCGAGCTGCACTCGGGAAGGACGAGATCGGCGTACGCCGCAGTCTCATCGAGCTGCGATGCGAAGCTCACGACGAAGGGGACCTTCGTGATCGTCTCGCGCGGGAAATCGAGCGATGAGAAGAGCGGATTGGCTCCGAGCAGGAACAGCGCATTGATCTTGTACGGCTGCGACTCCCACACCGCGCGCGCCAGCGATTTGACGCTGTCGAGCGCCGGCTTCGCGACCGCCTCCGGCTTGACGCCCGCCGAACTCTTGACCGCCGGCCACCACGAAAGCGGAGGCACCGGGCAGGTCAGAACGCCGCCGGGCTTCTCGATGTTGCCGGCAAGCGCGTTCAATGCCTGGACTGCAACCGAATAGAATGCCGCCGTGCCGCCGGTGAACCTGCGGCCTCCCGCCACGGCCAGCGAGGGACCGGAAATCGCGAACTCGTGCGCAAGGCGCGTGATGGTCTCGACCTGCACGCCGGTGATTTCCGCGACCTTGGGCGCGTCGTACTCCTGGCTCAGCAGCGCGCGGAAACCGTTGGGCTGCCCGCTTTCGTTGCCCGGCCACGAGTCGAATCCGGCCACGTGCGCCGCCACAAAGGCGGCATCGTAGAGGTTGTACTTGACCAGTGCGTTGGCGATCCCGAGCGCCAGGACGCCCTCCGTGCCCGGATTGACCGGCACCCACTCATCCGCCTTGGCGGCGGTCGCGGACATCCGGCTCTCGATCTGCACGAGCTTTCCGCGCCGGCCCTCCCAGCCGCCGCGAAATTCCCCGATCGCTCTCATCTGGCGCACCGGCGACATCGCCTCGAACATTGGTGCTCCGAAACTCAGGATGTATCGCGCGTTTTCGAAATCGTACGCGACTCGCCCGTTGATGCCCTGCGTGATGTCCTGCCCATCCGACGGCGCCGCATCCGCCTCGAAGATGAAGTTGGGCGAGCCGTACACGTCGAGGAATCGCGCCATCAGACGCCCGGCGAGCTCGGATGTCCCGCTGCTCAGAGCCGCGACTGTGTGCGCTGCGCCGCCGGTGCGCAGATCGGCGAGCTTCGCCTTGATCGTCGCGATCGCCTCGTCCCAGGAAATCTCCTGCCAATTGCCGGCGCCGCGCTCGCCCACGCACTTCAGCGGCGACCTTACCCGGTCCGGGCCGTACACCAACTGAAGCGCCGCCTGCCCGACCGGGCACAAAGCGCCCTGGTTGACCGGGTCCAGCGGGTTCCCCTCGACTTTGATCGCCCACTCGCCGCGCTTGAGCCCGTCCGAGCCGAGCTTGCGCACAATCGTTCCGCATCGCGCCGGGCATAGCCCGCATAGCGATACGATGCGCGATTCGGGGCCGTGCTCCGGGAAGTCCTCCTGCGGAACGACGTTGAGCGCTTGCGCTGCCGCGCCCAGACCGACCGCGGAACCGGCGCCCAGCGCGGCCGTGCCCAGCCCGACCATCTTGAGGAAGTCGCGCCGGGCGACAGCGTGCTCGTTGCCGCTCGATGCGCCCGTGGCGCCCCGTTGGTTATTTTTACCGCCGCTTGTCATTTGTGACACGAGATGCAGTCCGTCGATGCCTGGCGCTGCTGATGGCAGTTCATGCACCAGTCCATCGACTGATTTATCGCCGGACGGACCGGAGGCGAAGTCAAGCTGGTCATATCGCCGTGGCAGGTTGCGCACTCGACTTTCCCGATCACGACGTGCCGGCGATGCGAGAAGAAGACGTAGTCGGGCTGTCCATAGACCCTGTTCCACGGAATCCACCCGGCTGCCGCAAAGTCTTTGAGCTTCGCAAGCTCCGGCTTGGCAGCGAGCTTCGCCGCCGTCATCCGCTTGATGATCCTGTGGCAGCTCATGCAGGTATCCGGCTGCGGGATCCCGGCGAAGGTCTCTTTCTCCACCGTCTCATGGCAACTCGTGCAGGCGATGCCGTTCTTGCCGGAAACGTGACGGTGATGGTCGAAAGCGATCGGCTGTTCAACGGCAGGCGTATACCGCAGGCACGCCGATGCTAACAGGGCGAGCCCGCCGCCAAGCAAAGCAAGCCCGACAGCCGCCGATCGCCAGCGCACCAATCGGCCTGCAAGGCGCCCGATTGGATCTGATTTGGACATCCTCACGCAGCTCCTGCGCTAACGTTCCACCCGGGGCATTTGGGGGAAAACCGCGGCGGCGCTCCCTGCCGATATCGCGGCCACCGTGTCCGTCTGCATCATGACTCTTTTCGCGTCTCCTGCCCCGCCTAATGCAACTGGTGTACCCGGATAAGTGATCCTTAAAATCCCGAAATATCTGGGCCTTTCTCCCTGGCCCCGCGAACCAACTGTTGCCTTTGACTCCAGCACAGTTGGCGACGGTGGCGCGTTCGGACTCACAAGCGACAGCGTGTACGGCAGTCTAGCGGCTCACTCAAATCGGGGCTCGACCCGCTACTTTTTCGCGGGAGCCCAAGTCCGCTAGTTCGCGTGGGAGGGCCCGCCGCCCTCGATCTCAACCCGGGTCAGTATGCCCTCCGGCTTTTGGCGATCACTTCTTGCAGAAGCTCCGCAGGTAGCCGACCAAGCCCTTGATGTCGGCGTCGCTCATCCCGTCGCCGAAGGGAGGCATCGCCGCGTTCAAGTTCGCCGCCGGTCCGCCTTCCTTGATAACCTTGAAGATGGTGTCATCGGTGACCTTCGACATCTTCGCGCAATCGGTAAAGTCACCCACCTTCGCTGAGAGCTTCGAGGCGCTGGGGCCATCGCCCTTGCCGGTCTGGCCGTGGCAGTCTGCGCATGAATCCGTGTAAGTGGCCTTCGCATCGGCCGATGCGGGCGCCGCTCTGAGAACCAGCGCGAGCGTTGCCGCTGCGGGCAGTGCGACAAGCATCCAACCCATCGATCTCACTTTCGTCCCCGAATAATTCGGCATGACACCTCCGTCCTTTCTCGCCGTGTGATTTACGGACAGGGACGCCGCAGGATATTCGGTTCCTGCCGGCATCGCCCTGGCCGACTGTTTAATCGCGGTCCTATGTATCACCCCATGTGCGGTCCGGTCCAGCGGCGGAGCCCGCACTTCAGGGCAACAAACGACGGGATTCTAGGGTTGTAAGCCCGCGCCGTCAAGGAAAGGCGGCATCGGGCGAAGCGCCTGTTTGTTGGAGAGGCTTCGACTGATGCGAGCCGCACCGTGCATCGCGCGCTCGGACATTGCCGCGCTCCCGCGTTCCCCCTACGGCTCGCCGCGGATGCGAAACGCGCGTCTTAAGGGAAGTAATCTTCCGGCTCGGTGCCGACGACGGGAAATTTAAGGCCTTTGATTGAAAAATCCTTATGGGCGAAAAGCCCGGCGATCCTGTCTCCGTAAATCAATTTCCAATCAGGGTCCATATTCAGCAAGATCCAGCGGTTGGATAACGTATCCACGATGGCATAGTCATGCTTATAGGCCTTGAGCATGTGCTCGGGATCGCCCTCGCTCGATTCGAAGACGAAATAGTCATTGATCACTTGATCAGGGTAGACCGTATCGTAGCGGCCGTCGATGAATACCTTGCTGTCAGGTGAAAGATGCCAGATGAGATACTCGCCCCAATTGTAAATTGAGAGGACATTGCCGTGCAGATGGTGCTCTTTCATGAAATCCACGGCGCCGACCGGAGATGGCACCATGGGTTCGAGCACCGGGGAGAAGAGCGCGTTGTAGATCAGCAGGACCGCAGCGACGGCGGCGAATAGCTGGCCCAGATACTCCCGGCTGGAGTGCTCAGGCTCGCCGGTTGCCCCGGCCGCCAAGCCCTCTCGCGCCGTCGCTCGCCGCGCGGGCCGGCTTGACGCGCGAGCCGATCGTTGCTGCCAGGCCAGCCCCACGTGACGCGCCAGCGGGATGGTCGTCGCGATCACCGCAAGCGGCAGGTTCCGCATCGCGGTCAGCGCCGCAATCGAAAATACGATCGCGATCGCCACCAGCGGCAGATCCTTGCCGCGCGGCGCGAGCGCGACCGCGATAACCAACGCGAGCAGGAACCCCACCGCCTCGACGAACAGGAGCGCGGCCGGCACGGCAATCTTCCACACTTCGGCGACGGTGCTGGTAAGCGGCTTCCAGTCGTTGATCACCTTGTGCGTCAGCGGATTAGTCAGTGCGTGCAAGACTGCGTACCAGGCTCCGATACCATAAGGATTGACCAGGGTCGCGAGCAGCGACGCGATTACTATCGCGATCAGGTAAGCGGCGCGCCGCCAGTCCCGGCTTTCGATCACCGCCTGGCTGGACCCGACTGCTGCATAGATGCCAATTGCTCCCAGCCCCGCGATATAGGCGCCGTGGAAGTTCGCCCATAGCGCCATCATCGGTATCACCAGCCACAGTGGCCCGGCGCGGCGATAGCTGTCGCGCGCCAGCAGCCACATAAGCGCGGCCATCAGGGTGAAGCTGAAAAGCTGCGGCCGCAGCATCATCTGCGACGCCATAGCCGGGGCGGTCAGCATTATAACCGCAGCCTGGATCGGCGCGATTACCTGGGTCTCTGCCAGCGCGAGAGCCAGAAACAGAACCATCATCGCGCTGAAGCAGAACTTGACCAGTTCGAGCCCGAACACGCGGCCGGCGTTGTAGGCGATCGCGAATACCACCTCGGAAAGCCACTCGTGATTGCGCCACAGATGGCCCGGCGCCGAGTAGGAATACGGATCGTATTCAATCATGTGCCCGGCCTTCAGCATCGCCTGGCCGAAGCGGATGTGGCCCCACAGATCGGAATCGGCGAACGTAAAAGCGTCGACGACGGCGATCGCGAGCAGCAGGTACATCGATGGGTAGCCGAACCACGACGCGGCACGGCTCAGCACCGATGGGGACTCAACGGCCGCAATGGGCCCCGGCGCCATCTCCCGGTGCTCTCTACGTTCCGCCTTGAGCCGCTGCGCCTTGGACATCGCCGCCTACCGCTCTTTGCGGCAGGGCTCGCCTGGACAGGCTTCTGCCGTTATCAGAATTGCCTCGATCACAAAGCAATGCTAAGGCGGCGGCGGGTGTCGCTCAATACTTCTTGGGGTTGTGGTCCACGCCGTGGCACTTGAGATAGCAGCTACCATGGCCGCCCAAGCCCGGTGCCGGGTCGAACTCGAGCCGCCCGCTGCTCGAACGCCTCACCACGGGGGCGCCCGTCTTCGACATGATCATGAAATTGATCAAGCGGGGGCTGCGCTGCGAACCGTGCGGGTCGTGACAGACCGCACACGAGGTCTGATTCTGGACGACGTGCTTTTGGTGCGGGAAATGCCCGCTGCCGAACAGAAGCGTCGAGCGATTATGGCATGTGTAGCACAGAGCGTAGCTGGACATTGACTCCAGGTATGGGTCGTCGGTCTCGTACTCCTGCGCCAGGATCGGCGCCCATCGCGAACCGTGCGGACCCTTGGGACTCGAACCGGCCGGCGTCCACCGGTCATTGTTGTGACAGTCGATGCACGAAATGATGCTCGATGCGGTGTAGCCCGCCTCGAGGCCGGCGATCGTCGGGTCCTTGCCCTGCGTCACTATCGGATGGAATGACTGGTTGGTGGGACGGATTTTCATCCGGATGTTGCGGGTCGTGTCCTGGCGAACTATTCCCGGGGTGGTCGGCTCGGCGATTCCGTGGCACTTGAGACAGATTTCGTATTCGTGGCTGGCCTGCTGGACGTAGGTGCCGGACATACCTACGCCGGAAACTCCGAACAGCGGCCCCGAAGTGATGAATGTTATCTTGCTGGCGGCCCGCATCGAGCTTTCGGACTTGGAGGCGCTTCCCGCCGCGTGCGGATTGTGGCAATCCGCACACGTAACGTGACGCGCCATGCTCAGAGGGTCTTCCTTCGGTTTGTGATTCCACTGCTTGCTCAAGATCGGGTGACTGGACGGAAGCAGGAGCTGCTGCGCGATGTTCTTTTGCGCCATCGTGCCGTCGTGGCAGATGGTGCAATTCGACGGTTCATCGGTCTGCGCGAGCAGCCATTCCGGATGGGGCGCGGCGTGCGGGCGATGACAACTGAGGCAGGCGTTCTCCGCCACGGTTCCGTATCCGTCGGCGGGGAACGGATTTTTGCCGCCGGCCTTCCACCGGGCGTTGGAGGTGGCGTGGCTTGAGACCGTCCAGCCCGTCATCTTATGGCATAGCGTACATTGAGCGGAGTAGCGGTTGTCCGTCCGCAGGAAGTTCGGCCACCGGGTCTCGTGCGGGTCGTGACAGGTCGAACACTGAAGATCCGTGGCGTCTTCCAGGGGAGCCGTGCGGGGTAGCGCCGAAGGTTGGGCCAGCTCGCCTGCTTTCGCGGCCAGAGAGTTATTGTAAACGAACGAAATCGGATGGCTCCCCGAGAGGTCCGTTCCGAGCACGGTATTGCCGGTGAGCTGCCCCAGGGTAAGTATTCCGTTCTTTGGTGGGACTCGCACCTTGCTGAGCGCGATCACCCCATCATGGCACGACAGGCACAGGCGCGACGTTCCGGTGGGCTGGCTCAGCGTCGCCTGCATCGTGCTGCTTTCATACAGCTTGTAGGTTACAGCCGGCATCTGGCGGTTCCACAGGCCGCGGGTCGGCTTCGCGTCATGCGGAGTGTGACAGTACACGCACACGCCCGACTGCACCTTCTTTTCCCGGATTTTCCCCGGCCCCAAGGGGGTCAGATTGTGGACGGTATTCGTGATATCGCCCTGGACGCCGACACGCGTCGATACTGCGCCGGCACTCTCCGATTGTGCGCCCGCGCGCGCCGGCCAAAGCAACGCGCAGACGGCCGCGATGAGCAGGGTCCCTGTCAACAGGCGCCCTGGTGAGCCGCCCCCGTGTCTGCGAGCAGGGCTCCGTCTCCGTTGCGTAACAATCATCATGAGCTTTGCTTCGGATTCGCCTGCGGCCGCTCGGAGGTGCCCAGGAATTCGAAAACCTGAATTCGCCGGTTAAACGAATCGGCCACGTAGATCCGATCCTGGCGGTCGATGAATGCTCCCTCGGGAAGCCAGAACTTCCCGGGCGCGGTTCCTCGATCTCCAAAGGAAAGGAGCAGGCCACCCTCCGCGTTGAATATCTGTACCGTGTCAAACAGCGCATCGACCACGTAAAGATGTCCGTCGCTGTCGGCTGCGACCCCTTTGGGCGAGGCGAAATCACCGGAGCCGTCGCCCTCATGACCGATCTTCCAGAGGAATTTGCCGTCGCGATCGAAGGCCTGGACACGGTAGTTGAGCGCGTCGGTCACGAGCAGCACGCCCGATCGCTCGAGGGCGAGATAGCTCGGAAAATTGAACTCTCCGTCGCCGAGTCCTCTGCTGCCCCACGCCGTAACGCGCGCACCGTCCGAGGTGAAAACGTCGATGCGCTGGCCGGCCGAATCCGCCACGTAGAGACGATCGTTGGTCTCGTCATAGGCGAGCGCGGCCGGCCGCTCGATGCCGTCTTCAGCCACCGTCCGCAGGAATTTGCCCTCGCGATCGAGGAGAAAAACTTTCTTCAGATACGAGTCCGCCACAAAGAAGGAGCCGTCCGGCCGGACGGCGACCGCCACCGGCGACACCAGGTTGGCGCCATTGACGCTAGTAATTGTCGCCGAGCGCTGATTGGCGGGATCGAAGATCCACACCGCCTGCGCTCCCGAATCGGCGACATAGAGCAGGCCATCGCGCTCGGCGATGCCGGTGGGCCGGATCAGGTGGCCGGCCTTCTTGCCTGTGACCGCGTCAACGAGCCGCCCGAAAAACGACTTCTCGATTCCGAGGTCGCGCGGCTCAGCAATCGTGCGCACGAAACGGATCCGCGCGGCAGCCGGTGGCGGCGGCCACACCATCCGGTCGTACGCTCCCGCGCTGGCAGGCGCCGGAGCCTCACCGGCTCGATTCGATGCCTGACAACCTGCGCCGATCAGAACGAGCGCCGCCGCCAGTGCCGTTTCAACCCATCGACGCATCGGAACCCGCTCAGAACAATATCCTGACCACTCTGATTTGAACCAACAGGTCGTTGGTGGTTGTGGTGGAAAACGTGCGCCGATACCACGATAGAGATGGTAAGAACTGCAGTTTTCCAATTGTGTATGTCATCTGGGCGCCGACCTCGACCTGCTTTGTGGTGGGAATTTGGCTATCTTCGACCTCGCTCATAA
>Ga0187770_10000023_pt1 | contig 68642 bp, 46 predicted proteins | sample 0116_SJ02_MP02_2_FD_133154 | JGI IMG/M metagenome (GOLD analysis project Ga0187770, IMG submission 133154) | Tropical peat soil microbial communities from peatlands in Department of Meta, Colombia - 0116_SJ02_MP02_20_MG | ecosystem: Environmental > Terrestrial > Soil > Wetlands > Peat | place...
ACGAGTTCCGGCCGCACAGCTCGCTCGGAGACTTGACTCCGCGGCAGTTCGCTGATAAATACGAAGTCAGTTTAAGAAGCCAAAAAACTCCATTTTTGGCTGGACCAGTTTTCGGGTGAGGCGTCAATCAATCTGGCTTGACAAATCTATCTTAGAGGCTTAATTGATATTGAGAAAGTGGATTTCCGGAGCAAATCGATAGCGGTTGCTTATCTTAGCTTTGGGGGTTATCGCATGAAAGCCATCTTTGGGAAGGTCATCGTCCTTGGATTGGTTGCGGTTCCCATTGTGGCGTGCGGCGGTGGGGGCAGTGGGAGCTCCACACCCCCGGCAACGGTTTACAAGTACTTCGCCTATGTGGTGAATAATGGAGCTAGTACTGTCTCTGCCTATACCATCGATTCTTCCACGGGGGCCTTGACAGCGATAGGCTCACCCGTTGCCGCGGGGACAAACCCTGAATCTATCGCCATCGACCCCACGGGTAAATTCGCCTATGTGACGAATATCAATTCGAACAACATCTCTGCCTATACCATTAACTCTTACACGGGGGCCTTGACAGCGATCGCGGGCTCACCCTTTCCCACAGGGCCATATCCCGAGTCCGTTGCCATTGACCCCACGGGCAAGTTCGCCTATGTGACGAGTTACAGTTTGGATAATGTCTGGAGTTATACCATCGACTCTTCCACGGGAGCCTTGACAGCGATAGGCTCCGTTGCCGCGGGGACAAACCCCTCTTTTATCACCACCATCCAAATAAAGCAGTAAGGCAAGTAAGATAGGAGATGTCGCTGTAGAGCATAATTGACCCCACACCAGTTTCTTCGGAAGCGGGAAGCTTATGCTTGAACTTGCGCGTAGGCTTTCCAATTTTCTTTCTAAAATACGGGCTAAGGCTATTTAACGAGTAGCTCTATCGCGAGTGGGTCAAGGGAAAGGACGCCGATTGACGGCTTACGGGATTTCTTACATAAATTCGGCCGAAAACACTATAAAACTGCCTTAAATAGCACGATGACGAAGGGGCGGAATTGAGGGCGCAGATGGGTCCCGGCGGTCCTTATGTCGTTGATTTCACAGGGGAAAAAGAGAGAGCGCTCGCGATGGCTCGAACACCCGACCTTCTGATTCGCAATCAGACGTTCTATCCTTTCGGGTAACTGATCTTAAAAGTCGCCACTCTGTCCACGGCCCTCCTTGACATATAATAGAGCGTCTAACTATAAATCAGTAGGTGGCGTGTTCGAGTCACCCCGGGGGCGCTTCTTTTTTCTTCCCATATCATCGGCCCAGCGTTTCATGTTCCAATAACCAGAATTCCGCGAAAATCGACCAATAATTGGGAGTGCGGCTTAATTCGGACAGTCGGCAGGCTCCAGCTTCAGGTCTCTGAGCACGGACTTAATGTCCGAGCCCCAGAGGCAAAATAGTTGAAAATCTCACTTCAGAGGTGGTATCGTAAGCGAGGGGAGGTAATTATGAGCCGGAGCCATACGGACTCTTGGGAGGCCAGATCGTGCTTTTCTGAGGCGGCGGTGATGCTCCTGCCAAGGGCTATATGGTGACTGGTTTGCCAGGGGACAAAAGCTCGGACCGATGCGGCCGACATGTTAGAATAATGATCACCGAATGGTAGAAAATAATAGCAATGAAATAGCGACTCAATTAGCTATTGCCGTTGAGGGTCTACATAATTGCCGAGCCACGTTTCTTGATGCCGTCCCGGTAATTGAAAAATTCGGGGAAAAAACCGTTTGGGAAGGTATTGTCTATGTTTTTCACTTGATCAGACATCCTCAGGCTGAGAAATGTTATGCGTGGTATTCGGACAATCCCGAAACGGGCAAGCGCCGTTATTATGCAGTCTTACATCTGCCCCCAATAGACTCTCCGGGAAAGGCTGTTCGGGCATCAATTGTCCACGGCCACAAGGCCGGGAAATCATAGCTGCGACTAACCTGCTGCCAGAAAATAGGCCCCAATATAATGAGAAAAAATCTGGGCGTGGACCTCATGCCTGAAGCCCGTGCAACATGAGAACGGAGTCTTGTGGCAAAATTCGAGTGAGGAGGATGTCGCGGATGAAGATGTCCAAGTTCACAGAGGGTTGAAAAACCTGGCTTCAGAGGTAGTATCGTGAGCGGAGGTGGGTCAATCGAAGCTCCGGTTAGGTCGATCCGAGAGCAAGGTCAGGCCTTTGTCCCTCCGCCCTTGTTCTTTTCGTCCTCGTCGACGACCTCGGCGTCGACGACATCGTCCTCTTTCCCGCCGCCCGACGGCTGTTGTGATCCGCTGGCTCCGCCTGTCCCGCTGGTCGGGCCTCCCTGTCTGCCCGCCGTCTGCTTGTAGATTTCTTCTGCGAGCTTGTGCGAGGCCCGCGTCAGGGCGTCGATGCCCTTCCGAATGCTATCGGCGTTCTTGTCATTGACGGCGGACTTCAGGTCGTTCATGGCCGCCTCAATGGCTGCCCGATCGTTCTGACCGACCTTGTCACCGAAGTCCTTGAGCGACTTCTCCGTCGAGTAGATGAGCGTGTCGGCCTGGTTGGTGAGTTCGGCCATCTCTTTCCTTTTGACGTCCTCAGCGGCGAACTTCTCCGCTTCCTTGACCATCTGCTCGATGTCGTTCTCCGAGAGCTTCTTGGGTGCCGTGATCCGGATGGACTGCTCCTTGCCGGTGCCAAGGTCCTTGGCGGTCACGTGGACGATACCGTTCGTGTCTATGTCGAAGGCAACGTCAATCTGCGGGACACCCCGCGGCGCCGGTGGGATGCCTACGAGGTCGAACCGGCCGAGCTCAACGTTGTTGTCAGCCATCGGTCGTTCGCCCTGGAGGACGCGGATGGTCACCGCCGCCTGGTTGTCCTCAGCCGTCGAAAAGATCTGGCTCTTCCGCGTCGGGATGGTTGTGTTTCTCTCGATGAGCTTGGTGAAAACGCCGCCCAACGTCTCGATGCCCAGGGAGAGAGGCGTCACGTCGAGAAGCAGGACCTCCTTGACCTCGCCCTTGATGACAGAAGCCTGGATGGCCGCGCCCATGGCGACGCACTCCATCGGGTCGATGCCCCGCTCAATCTTCTTTCCGAAGTAGTCCTCGAGGAACTTCTGAACGATGGGCATGCGGGTCGGACCGCCGACCATGATGATCTTGTCGACGCTCTTGGCGTCAAAGGACGTGCTTTCTTTTTCGAGCGCCGCCTTGGCGTCGTTGATGGCCTGCTCGAGCGGACCGCGGCAGCGCTCGATGATGGGCCGGACGAGCTCATCGAGCCTGGCCCGGTTGATGGCCATGGTTAGGTGTTTGGGACCAGAGGCGTCGGCCGTGATGAACGGTAGATTGATGTCCGTCGACAGTGTGCTCGACAGCTCGACCTTGGCCCTCTCCGCGGCTTCCCGCAGGCGTTGCATGGCCATGGCATCCTTGCGGAGGTCGATGCCCGTGTCGCGCTGGAACTGCTTGGCGATGTCGTCGATGAGGACGTTGTCCATGTCGGTGCCGCCGAGCTGCGTGTCGCCGGCCGTGGCCAGAACCTTGAAGCCGCCCTCCTTCCACATCTCCATGATCGTCACGTCGAGCGTGCCGCCGCCAAAGTCAAAGACCATAACATTGAGTTCCTTGCCCGACTTGTCGAGCCCGTAGGCGAGGCAGGCTGCCGTTGGTTCGTTGATAACGCGGAGGACCTTGAGGCCGGCGATCTCCCCCGCGTCCCTGGTCGCCGTCCGCTGGTTGTCATCGAAATACGCCGGACAGGTGATGACGACTTCTTCGACAGTGTCGCCAAGATAGGCCTCGGCGTCGCGCTTGATCTTCTGGAGGATGAAGGCCGAGATCTGTTGCGGCGTGTATTCCTGGCCGAGGATCTTGTACTTGTAGTCGGTCCCCATCTTGCGCTTGACGGCCTGGATCGTCTGCTTGGGATTCACGGCCGCCTGGCGTCTGGCTGGCTCGCCGACGAGGAGCTGCCCATCCTTGGTGAAAGCGACGTACGAGGGGAAGGCCTTGCCCGAGGCCGCGCCGGCGCCTTCAGCGGAGGGGATGATGAGCGGACGGTCTCTCTCCATAACCGCTGCCGCCGAGTTCGAGGTCCCCAGGTCGATGCCGATGACTCTAGCCATGATGTCCTCCTTTCGCGGGCCAGGGTAACGCTGCTGGCCTCGCTCACGCTGCCGCGCAGGGAAATGTCAAAACCGGAGAACGGAGCCGGATGCCGATAAAAAGGGAATAGCTTGAAGATCGAATCGTGCCGGGACCGTCCCCCTCCTTTAAAAATGATAGGGTACAGCCGAAAGAGTGTCAAGCGCCGGCTTCGCCAGGTGGGGAAACGGCGGTCGCTTCTCAGGGTCCAGCGTGGGACCTCAGGAGCCACAGTTTTCAGGGATGACATCCTGCCGAAGTTACGAACATCTGTTGACATGGTCAACGACGGGACCCGAGAAGGTCGGAATAGGAGTTGAATTGCGTGTGAATCTTGACATTCCTCAACATTTTTTATAAAAAGAATTCTGGGTTTAACTGAAGGGAAGTCCGTTTAAAGCGGACACAGCCCCCGCTACTGTATCCGGGGACGATTCCCAGAAGATGCCACGGCCGAGAGGCCGGAAGGCCTGGGAGGAGAACGATCCGGGAGTCAGGAAACCTTCTTTAAGCCTGAGGCAGCCGGTCTTCGAGGGGAAGGCAGGGGCTATTTTTTGTTTACAATCCCCTAATCCCCCAGAATAAAAATGGCGGGGGCGACGACGGAGATTTCTCCATGGACAGACGCGCGCCCGCCCTCCCGATCGTGGCGATCCTGGCTTTTGCCTTGCCAGGTCTGCTTTTAGCCGACGAGAACCCATCCCCTTCCGCCCAATCGCAAGAATACGAGGTCGTCGTGACGGCGACAAAGATCGAAACGCCCGAGAAAGAACTCGCCAGTTGCGTCACCGTTATCACGAGACAGCAGCTCGTCCAGACCCACCGGACCACCGTCCTGGACGCCTTGACGGACCTTATCGGCCTTTCCGTGACCCAAAACGGCGGCGCGGGGTCCGTGGCCTCCATTTTCATCAGAGGCGCGAACAGCGAACACACCCTCGTCCTCATCGATGGAGTCGCGGTCAACGACCCCATTGATCCCTCACGGTCCTACGACCTGTCCCATCTGTTCTTGAACCAGGTGGAGCGGATCGAGATCATCCGTGGCCCCCAGAGCCCCCTCTATGGCTCGGACGCTATGAGCGGCGTAATCAACATCATCACCCGGAAAGGTCACGGCCCGCCCCAGCTGTCCTTCTCCTGTTCGGCCGGCTCCTACGGCACCGTGAGCGGCGACTTCGGCCTCTCGGGCTCGACCGGGGCCGCCGATTATTCCCTGGGTCTTTCGGCCTTCCGGACGACTGGCATCTCCGCGGCCGACTCTCATCTTCCTGGCAACACCGAGCCGGACGGTTACCGGAACCTTTCCCTGTCGGGAAGGTTCGGCTATGCCATTCGGAAGAATCTCGACCTCGATGTCATGGTCCGTACCATTACGGACCGGACCAACCTCGCCGATTTCGGCGGCCCCTACGGCGACGATCCTAACGACGTCCAGTATTACCGGTCGATGCTCGTCAGGGCCCTCCTCCGTGGCCTTTTCTTGGGCAACCGCTGGGAGCAAAAACTCTCCGTGTCCTGGGTTGGCTCCGACCGCAAACTCGTGAACCCTCCCGACGACCTCCACCCGCTCGAGAGCGAATACGGAGCATACGGCAGCGGCCTGGTCGAAGTCGACTGGCAGAACAACTTCTTCATTAGCTCGGCGCAAACCCTGACCGCCGGCCTCGACTTCAGCAACGAACAGGGACACTCCGATTATACGTCTCAGAGTCCGTCGGGAAACTCGGAAAGCTCTTTCCCCGACGAGCAGGCCCAGGCGGCAGGGCTCTACGTTCAAGACCAGTGGAAAGCCGGAAAGGGATTCTTCCTCACGGCGGGGGCGCGGCTCGATGTCCACAGCCGGACCGGGACGGCTCTGACCTACAGGATCGCTCCGGCCTATCTCCTCAAAAGCACGGGGACGAAATTCAGGGCGACCCTCGGCACGGGATTCAAATCCCCGTCCCTCTACCAGCTCTATGCCCCGCCCACGTCCTTCGGGCCGATCGGCAATATCCATCTCTTGCCGGAACGAGTCACGGGCTGGGACGCGGGCGTCGATCAGGACGTTCTCGGGAACAGCCTTCGCTTCGGACTGACCTACTTCCGCAATTCCTTTCGTGACCTCATCGATTTCGACTACGGTCTCGGCTACATCAACATCGGCCGCGCGAGGACGTCTGGGCTCGAGGCGTCCCTCGAGTCGTCTCCGATCGGGCCGGACGGGTGGCTGAGCCTCAGAGCTTCCTACACACGCCTCACGGCCCGCGACGAAGTCTCCGGCGCTCCGCTGCTGCGGCGGCCGAAGGACAAGTTCTCGGCCGACATCACGTCCCGCTTTCGGAACCGCTTCGACCTCACTGTCTCGGTCCTCTTCGTCGGAAGGCGGGCCGACGAGGAATTCAGCACATATCCTTATCAGATCGTCACGCTTCCGGGATATGTGCTTGTCAACCTCGTCCTCACGAAGCCCCTGAGCCGGTCGCTCGAGCTCTTTCTGCGCCTGGACAACATCTTCAACCGATGGTACGAGGAGGTCTGGGGCTACGGGACGTACGGGTTCAACGCCTCCGTCGGCATCAGGCTGAGCCACTAGCGCTGCAAGAGGCGGTGACCTGCCCTTCGAAAAGCAGTCTAGGCAAAATACGAGAAAAGCTGGGAGTGAGGTTTCCCGGCTGGAAACCTCAAGTGACGGCCCTCTCGCTGGGCGTGTATAAGATCAGGCCGGCAGGCCGTTCGAAATCGAACTCTCGCCCGTTCCTGGAAATGACGGGCGCTATTCTCGAACGACATCGATATAATACAGGTCCGTGGCCACTCTGATTTCGTCGCCTTTCAGCCCTGTCCTCACCGTATTCCACTCTGTCGAGGGCTGGAGAGTCAGCCAATGGTCCGGCCGCCCGATTTTCACCGGCATGCGGAACTCTTTGACGTCGGCCTTCCAACGATAAGCCACCGTCCCCTCCGCATCCCGGAACTTCAGCTCGAGCACCGGGATGGCGGTTTTCCGCAGATACTGGTCGAATAGGGGCCCGAGGTTCCGGCCGGTCTCGGCAGAGAAGAATTCCATCACGTCGTCGGTCGAGATGGTCCGGTATTTGAAATGACCATAGAAATCCCGCAGAGTCTTCCACCAGCGGGCGTCGTCGTCGACGACACTGCGGAGTGTGTTGAGGAACAGCGCCCCCTTGAAATACATGTCCTGGGGCGACCTGTAGCTCACCCCGGCCGGCCCGACGATGGGTTCCTGGTTTTTCACTTTCGACTTGTAGCCGTTCAGGTATCTCAGGGCGTCGGCATGACCGAACATGTGCTCGACATAGACGCCCTCGGCGTATGTCGCGAAGCCCTCGTGAATCCACTCGTCGCAGACGTCGGCCGCGGTGACGCTGTTGCCGAACCATTCGTGGGCGCTTTCGTGGACGATGATGAAATCGAATTTCAGGCTGACGCCGACGCCGGTCCAGTCACGCTCGAGATAGCCATTGGCGTAGTGGTTGCCATAAGCGACGGCCGTCTGGTGCTCCATGCCGGAATAGGGAACCTCGATCAGCTTGTAGCCGTCCGTCTTGAAGGGGTAGGGACCGAAATACTTCTGGTAGCACTCGATCATCGGCTTGGCCTGAGCGAACTGCAACTTGGCCTTGGCCAGGTTCTCGGGAAGGCAATAGAAATCGAGCGTCAGGTTGCCCAGCTTGTCGCTGAAGTGGGCGTAAGTCCCGATGTTCAGGGCGACGCAGTAGTTGTTGATGGGATAGTGGATGGCCCAGTCCCAGCGGGTGTAGCCGTCGCCGAGGTCGGTCTGGCCCGTGAGTCGTCCGTTGGAGACGTCCGTCAGGCCGTTGGGAATGGCGACCCGGAGCCGCATATTCTCGACCCGGTCGCGCTGCTGCTCCTTGTTCGGCCACCAGGTCATGGCCCCGGCCCCCTGACAGGCCGTTGTGATCCAGGGACGGCCGGCGGGATCGGTCCTGAACGAGATGCCGCCGTACCGCTGTTCCTCGGCGGCCCGGCCCGAATAATAGACGTCGACGGCAATGGTCGAGCCCTTCTTGAGCGGCTTCGGAAAATCCACAAAAACCGCGTCGAACTCCCTGGTGTATGGGAGCTCGACGGCACCCAGCATGATCATCTCGATCTTCAGCCCGGCCGAGAGATCGAGCTGAATGCGCGAATCGTCCTTGAGCATCCTGAACCGGATGGTGTTTTTCCCTCCCCAGGACTTCGTGGCCGGATCGACGCGGATATCGAGGTCATAGGAGAGCAGGTGGTTGTTCGCTCGAAACCGGCCATACGCGCCCCTCAGGGCGACGGCCCTGGGATCGGGGGGCGATGGACGCAGCGGCCGCGAAGGCTGTTGGCCTCGCAGCGGCCCCTGCGGCCCGGGAAGGGAGGTCAAGACGGTCAGGCAGACGGCCGCGAATAAAATCTTGCTGGAAAAAGCCCTTTTCAGCGTCATGTCCGGCACCTCGCGCGATATCTTATAAAATAATCATATGCCAGAGCTTCGGAAACCGTCAACCTGCGCCCTGTCTTCGGCCCAAAAATCATCGGTGACCTCAAGGAGAGATGGACCTTTCGAATCGGCCCACGACACCATCCCCGCCCGCCGTGTTGACGATGGCGCTGAAGCCGTCGTACTATGGGACGGATAAAGGAAACCGGACGCAGGAATCGATTTCCAGTGTCTGGAGAAAGGAGTTTGAGAAAATGAAGATGAAGGGTGCCGGTTATCGGATTCTCTGGATGTTGCCTCTCTTGTTCCTGGTCTCTCAGTTGAGCTTCCCCTGCACGTCGATCATCGTCACCAAAGGAGCTTCGGCCGACGGGTCGGTGATCATCACGTATTCCTGTGACGGAGAATTCCTTCCCAGATTTCGCCTCTATCCGGCGGCCGACCATGCCGCCGGGGACAAGTGCGAGATCATGGGATTCCGCGGGAAGCGCGGCGAAATCCCCGAAGCCGCCCACACGTATAAAGTCCTTGACCTGATGAACGAATTTCAGGTGGCCATCGGCGAAACGACCTTCGACGGCCGCCGGGAACTGGTCAACCCGGATGGCTTGCTGAATTATCCGCAGCTCATGGTTCTGGCCCTGCAGCGGGCGAAGACGGCCCGGGAAGCCATCAAGGTTATGACGGACCTGGTGGATCAATACGGCTACGGAAGCAGCGGGGAATCGTTCTCCATCGCCGACAAGGACGAAGCCTGGATCATGGAGATGATCGGAACGGGGAAAGGCGGGCACGGTGCGGTCTGGGTCGCGATGAGAATTCCGGACGGCATGATCTGTGCTCATGCCAATATGTCCCGCATCGGCGAGTTCCCCGTGAATGACCCCGAAAACTGCCTGTATTCCCCGAATGTCATCTCTTTCGCCGTCGAGAAGGGTTATTACAGCCCGAAAAGCGGGCCGTTCAATTTTTCCCTGGTTTACAACCCTCCGACAGAACAACAGGTCAAGTATTCGGCCCGCAGGGTCTGGAGCATTTTCCGGCGCGCGGCGCCGTCTCTGAATCTCTCTCCGGACTTCAGCTCCTGGGTCAAGAAGGCCAAGCCCTATCCTCTCTGGATCAAGCCGGACCGCAAGCTTTCCGTTCGTGACGTCATGGCCCTCCACCGCGATCATTATGAAGGGACGCCCTTCGACATGACCAAGGATCTGACGGCGGGTCCGTTTGGAGCCCCGGACCGCTGGCGGCCGATCAGCTGGAAAGTGGACGGCAAGGACTATTCCTGGGAGCGTCCGATCTCCGCGCAGCAGGTGGCGTTCGTTTTCGTCTCCCAGTCGAGGTCTTTCGTCCCGGACGCCGTGGGCGGCGTCTACTGGTACGGTATGGACAATCCCTATACGAATTTCTTCGTGCCGCTCTATACGAGCATCACGGACATCCCCGAAGCTTACGCCAAGGGCTCCATGCAGGCCTTCAGCCGGGATTCCGCCTGGTGGACATTTAATTTCGTCGCCAACTATGCCAACCTGCGCTACAGCGACATGATCCAGGACATTCAGAAAGCCCAGAAGGACATCGAGGACCTGGAAATCGACCTTCAACCGGCGATCGAACAGACCGCCCGGAATCTCCTCGACTCCGAGCCGCGGCTGATCCCGGTCTTTCTCACGCGCTATTGCCTCTCCAACGCTCAGATGAACCTGGACCGCTGGTGGAAGCTGGCCGATTTTCTCATCACCAAATACAACGACGGCTACGTTCATGACGCTGTCGGCCGTCCGCGGGAAGAGGGCTATCCCGAAAAATGGCTGCGCGAGGAGATCAAGGCCAATCCCGAAAAGTTCGCTCTGAAGGAAAAACAGAAAACGGATAAAGAGCGTTAAACTCGGCTTCGGCGATCTCCTCTCGTTCTCATTTAGACAGACAGGACTCGATGAAGTCGGCCACGTCGCTCTTGGCTTTGACGCGGTCCGCCCTGCGGACGTAGATCATGTGGCCGCATTCATAGAAGGCGAACTTGACGCGGTCCTTCGCCCTGCCGGCCGGATCGATGTGGGAGAGGGCGTATTCGGCGGTGAAATAATCGCAGACGCCGTCGTAATAGCCCGCCAGGACGAGGACCTTCTGGAAGCGGTTCTGGGCCATGGCCTCCCGGAGCATCTCGCCGACGCCCTCCATCCGGCCGAACATCCCCCCGCCGGGTGGCTGCATTTCGCCGAAGATGTCCATCCCGCGCCAGCGCCCGACGTCGCCGGCGATGTTGTAGGTGAGATCGGTCTCGTACTTCAGCTCGTTCTTGAAATACTCGTTGATGGCACTGCCGAAGCCGCCGTTGAGGTCGGAATCGGTCGGGTCGCCCTCGGGATATTCGCCCGAGGAGCTCTTGTCGACGCCCGTGTAGCGGCTGTCGAGCTGGCCGACGACCAAGCCCTTGTCCCTGAGCAGTTCCTTGCAGAACTGCATGCCGTTGACGCGCAAGTTGCTTCGCTTGATATATTCGGCCGAAAGCCCGGACAGGCGGGCGAGTTTGGCGGCGATGTCGTCCTCCTCCTGGGCCGGGATCTTATTGCCCTTGGCCAGGGCCAGCAGGTACTCCCCCAGGGTGAACTTCTCGGACTCGTCCAGGACGGCCCGGAGCGGCTTGGACTGCAGGTCGGCCGGCAGTTTTTTGTGATACCAGGCCGTCGCCGTGAAGTGCGGCAGGACGAGAGCGGTTTCGAGGTCCGAGCCGGGCCGCACGCCCAGGGTCATGGACGACACGAGGATCGTCCCGTTGAGGTAGATGTTGTATCTTTCCATCAGGTAGCCGGTCAGCCCGGCGGCGCGCGTCGTCCCGTAGCTCTCGCCGATGATGAACTTCGGGGAGTCCCAACGGCCGTTCTTCGTGATATAGAGTCGGATGAATTCCCCGACGGACTCGAGATCCTCCATGACGCCGTGGTACTTGTGAGGGTCCTCGCCCGGCGCCATGCGGCTGTAGCCGGTCGCGATGGGGTCGATGAAGACGACGTCGGCCGCGTCGAGGATCGACGATTCGTTGTCCTCGAGCCTGTAGGGGGGCTGGAGGGCCCAGCCCTCGTCGCTGTAGACGACCCGGCGCGGGCCGAGGAATCCGAGGTGGAGCCAGACCGACGCCGAGCCCGGGCCGCCGTTGAAGGCGAACAGGAGCGGCCGCTTCGTTTTGTCCGCGACGCCGTTCAGCGTGTAGGCGATGTAAAACATGTTGGCCAGGAGCTTGCCGTTCTCGTCCTTCATCGGCATGATGGCTGCCGTCGCCGTGTAGTTCAGGATCTTGCCGCCGATCTTGATCGAGTGCTGGGTCACGGACGAGGCCGGGAGAACGGCCGGCGGGGGCGGCGTCGGTTGCGACCCCTGGGCCGGCTCCGCGGCCGGTTTGGCCGGGGGTTTGTCCTGCGGCGGCGCCTGCGCGGCCAGCGTCCCCGCCAGGAACACGAAACACACCAGGAGACAGACGGACAGTTGCTTTTTCATGCGGTGAACCTCCTATCGTGATGTACGGCCGGCCCCGAGCGGACCTCGAGGACGCCGGCAGTGGGGGGAGCATCTCGCGTTTCGCGCACGCTCCCGCGTCTCTTTGAGGACAGCACGGTCAGGTCCCGCCCCGCCGCCACGGCGCTCGACTCGCACCGATCGCCCGGGGCGCCGGAGCCGGCAACGTCAATCCATGCAATAAAGCCGCTTCCCGTCAATCTCTGACCGCTTGCTTCCTAGAAGCCGAGCCGCATGGTCAGCGACCATTCGGCCGTCGGCGCCGGAAAATAGGAGTAGCCGTCCGGGTCGGGCTCCGTGAACGCGTAGTAGAAGACGTTGAAAATATTGTGACCCGAGAGCAACAGCTCGATGGGCACGCCGTGGAATTGGAAATTGTACCCGATGCGGACATGCACGAGCGCGTAGGGATTCGTCCGGCCGTAGCCGTCCGGGAGGATTTCGTTTGTCGAATCGACATACCAGGCGCTCATGCACTCGAGCGACGCTCCGAGCGTCAGCGCCCTGGTCACATGGTATTCCCCGTCGAGATACAGCTGATGCTGGGGAATGTTCGGGAGCCACGTTCCATTGAACGTCTCCCCCGCCAGGGTCTCGACCGTTGTGTACTTGAAATGCGAATACGTGTACGCCAATCTCACGGCCAGCGGTTCGAACGGGAACCAGGCCAGAGAGGCCTCAAGGCCGTACCGCCGGGTCGGACCGACGTTGCCGTAGAAGGTTTCGAGGGGCCGGCTCGCGATCCGGTATCGGCCGAAATCGTTCTGCGTGTCCATGTGGAAAACATCGATGTCGTAGCTGAACGTCCTGCCGACGGACCCACGGCCGCCGATTTCCTCCTCGGTCGAAGTGGCGGCGACAAGGTGGGTGTTGAAGCCGCCGAACGAATAAGGATTCTCAATGAGCTCCTCGGTCCCTGGCGGTAGGAATCCCGTCCCCCAGCTGGCGTAGAGACCGAAGTCGGCGAGCGGATTCCAGGTGACGCCGACCCGGCCGGTGACCCTCTCGTAAGCGACGTTGCTCGAAAGATTGACCCCGCCCAACTGGAGATAATCCGTGAGGGCGTCCGTAACGCGATCGTAGCGGATGCTTCCCGAAACGCCCCAGGAGGAGCCGAGCTCGACGCGGTCCAGGGCAAAAACGCCGGCGCCCGTCTGGGTCACTCGCTGGTCGGCCAGGAAGTTAGGGCCCTCGACCGCGTCGCCGAGGTTCGGATGCTTGAACTCGTCGAACGCCTGCCAGGACATGTCCGTGCCGACGCTCAGGTGATTTTTCAGCCAACCCGCGCCGGCGGTGTGGTTGATCTGGACCATGAACCCGGGAGTGTCGATGTCGCGGTGATCGACGGCGTCCGGATCGGATTCCGTATACTTGGTATGGCGGTAATAAGCCGCAACGGCCAGGTCCAGGTTGTCGGCGAGGCTGATCTTCCCTGTCACGCCGCCGTATCCCCGCTGGGTCTTGTAGTACTCATTGTACGTGAGGGCGTCCGGATTGGCCAAGCGGCGCAGAACACTGGGATCGGGGCTGATCTCGTCGAGGGTCAGGCCTTCGGGATTCTGCTCGAAGTAGTTCGTCCAACCGACGATCGCCGCGAACTTGATCTTCGGGCTGATGGTGAAGCTGAACTTGCCGCGGGCGTTGTCGGCGCTGTATGCGGATTGCTGGCGGTAGCCGTCGCCGGAGAGCATCGAGCCCGTGATGTCGTAGTTCATGACGCCGACCGTGCCACCCACTTCGCCGAGGCCTTTTTTCAGTCCGAACGATCCGCGCGTGAGCTCGGCGGCGCCGGAAACCGGCTCGGATCCGCCGTCGCGCGTCATGATGTTGATGATCCCTCCCTCCGAACCGCTTCCATAGAAGGCCGCCGCCGCGCCGCGCAGGACCTCGATCCGGCGGACCGTAGCCCAATCGATGTCATAGAAATCGTCGACGTAGCCCGAGGGGTCGTTCAGGGGGAGGCCGTCAACGAGAGCTTCGAGGCCTCGCGTGCCGCGCTCGGTCAGAATGCCCTCGCCGCGGATCGAGATATGCACGCGCTCGCCGTCGACCTGGTTATCAACCTTGACACCGGGGACGAGCTTCATGGCTTCATCGAGGCCGATCGTCCGCGGCATCGCGTTGAGGACAGGGGTTTCGATGACCGTGGTCGCGGCCGGATTTTGCTTGAGGGGAATCTCGACGCGCGGCGCGGTGACCGTGATTTCGACGTTCAGGACTGTCTGCGCCGGTTTATTTTCCGGTGACGGCTGTTTGGGCTTCGCCTGGGATTCGGAATTTGCCTGGGGAGAGTCGGGAGAAGGCGCATACAGGGCCAAAGAGGGCCCGATCAGGAAAAAGAACGCGAGAACGGCAACGGAGCCGATCCAACGGAATCTCAAAAGGCTATTGCGCATTCTATACTTCCACTTATTATATCAGACACACGAAATATCACGTTTCTTTCATATCAATATCGATTAAAACTCAGAATGAGCGCGACGGGCCGAAACGACTCGGGCTTCACTTCCAGTTGCCGATGAGGATGAAGGGGGCCCAGTAGTAGGGATGAGAGTAGCCCGCCGTATAAGGCCGCGGCGTCGGGCTCTCGGGGACTTTCGCCCCGCGGACACTCCCCGCGTTCAGAGGCGCCGCTGAGCCTCTCAAAAGCGCCAGCTGGGCCTGCCGCAGCGCCTCCGCCTTCGACAGCCCCTGCGCTTTCAGCCGGTAGAACCCGGCCATCAGCTCCGCCGTGCTCTCGTCCGCCACCGGCCACAGCGTCGCCAGCACCGCTTCCGCCCCCAGGTTCTGCGCCTCATCCCCCAGCCCGTCCACCTCCCGGCCATCCGCCTGCTTCGCCCCGAGCGCCGTGTTGCACGCCGACAGCGTCAGCAGCTCCACCCCCGCAAACAGCGGCTCCGGCTCCGTCCGGATCTCCTCCAGCGTCAGTCGGTTCCCGTCCCCCAGCAGCAGGAACGAGTCCGCCGTCGTCCCCGGGTTGAAGTCGAAGTGGCTGGCGATGTGGATGACCTGGTAGCCCGCCTCCCGGCTCTCCTCCAGCGCTTTCCTCGTGAACTCCCCGTTGAGCCGCCGCACCCCAGGCAGCACCCCGCTCTCCCCGCTTCCCTCCCGCACCACCGCCCGCAGCTCCTCCGCCACCTTCGGCAGCGCGCTGAATCCCCCTTCCGCCTCACTCACCCCAAGGCCCAGCGCCCGCCACGCCTCGGAGGGCTCCAGCGCCAGACGGCTCAGGCTTGCCCGCGTCAGCTCCACGCTCGCAAACCGCTCCGCCACGTACCGCTCCCCGTCAAAAAGTGCCGCCACCGGCAGGTACCGCAGCGTCCCGTCCAACATCCACGCCACCGTCCCCGGCGACGCCGCCGCAAGCTCCTTCTCCACCGGCTTGACCAGGATCCCATACAGCTGCCGCCCCAGCGGCCGCGGGTCGGTGCCCGGCTCCTGCAGCGCCTCCCGGAACGTCAGTACCTTGCGGTCGAGTTCCCCCTCGGCGATGTCCGTCCTCCCCGCCACCTGCGCCGTCGGCGTCGTCAGAATGACCCACACGCTCTTCTCCCCGACCACGGTCGACAGCACGGCCACGTTCAGCCTCCGCAGGTCCACCCCCAGGCCCTTGGTCGCCCGCAGCTCCTCCACCACGTCCCGCGCCCCACGGCTCCCCCCCAGCTCGTCCTCGATCTCCCGCAGCACCACCCCAAACGTCTTGCCCGCCGCCTCGAGGTCCTTGTTCAGCCGCTCCAGCTCCGCTTCCTGGTCCGCCGTCCGAACTCGCAGCTTCCGCAGCTCCTCCACCCGCCGGCCGATCCCCCCGACTTTGTCCGCCACGCCCTCGTAACGCGCCAGAGCCGCCGCCTCCGCCGGCGTCAGGTCTGCCCGCCCCCCCAGCGCCTTCGCCGTGGCCGAGTCCCGCCGCACATACTCAAAGTACTCCTCCTCCTTCAGCAGCCCCAGCACCTCCTCCGCCTCCCACAGCCGGCCCTGCCCCGCCAGGACGTCCGCCAGCTCCCGGTAGACCCTCTCCACCGTCCTGAGGTAGGCCCGCTGCGTCTCCTTGTCCAGCCCCTGAATGTTCGCCCGAAGCTCCTGGCAGAGGTTCACCGCTTCCTTCCCGCACAGCACCGCCAGCCGCGGCTTCGAGAGCGCCTCCCACGCTCGCATCAAATGGTAATCCGTATCCGCCTCGAATCCCCGGTTGCCTATGGCACGATGGATCAGGAGCGCTTGGTTGTAGTACTCCACCGCTCTGCGGCGGTCGCCGAGCTCAAAATAGACCGAGCCCATATTATTGAGCGTCTTGGCCTCGTCGCCCCGGTCCCCGGCCCCCCGCGCAATCGGGAGCGCCTGCTCGAAATACTGGAGTGCCTTCCGACGCTCGCCGAGCTCGAAGCAGACGGTGCCGATGTTCCCGAGGGACGCAGCCTCGCCGGCCCGATCGCCGATCGCCCGCGAGATAGAGAGAGACTGCCGGTGGCACTCGAGGGCTTTGGACCTCTCTCCAAGGTCGGAGTAGACGTTCCCCATATCGCCGAGGGTCGCTGCTTCGCTGAACCGATCGCCGATGGCGCGGAAGATGGGCAGGGCCTGCGTGTAATAGTCGAGCGCCTTCTGCTTCTCGCCGAGGTCGAAGTACGCGGTCGCAATGTCACCGAGAGCGGCCGTTTCGCTGGCACGGTCTCCGAGCGAGCGAAAAATCGGCAGGGCCTGCGTGTAATACTCCAAGGCTCTTTGCTTCTGTCCGAGCTCGAGGCACGCGTTCCCGGTGTCGGTGAGGACCCGGGCCTCGTTGCCCCGGTCGCCGAGGGCGCGAAAAATCGGCAGGGCTTTGCTGTAGCAGTCCAACGCTCTCGGCCACTCGCTCAGCCGATAATAGGCGACCCCCATGTCCTGAAGCGTCTCGGCCTCGCCGGCGTGGTCGCCGGCGGCCTGCTCGATGGCCAAGGCCTGCTCGTACTGCTCAAGCGCCTTCCGCTGCTCGCCGAGGCCGGAGTAGACCGCTCCGATGCCTGTCAGAGTTATGGCCTCGTCGGCCCGGCCGCCGATTGCCCGCTCGATCTGGAGCGCCTGGTTGAGATTCTCGAGGGCCTTCCGGGCGTCGCCCAGCGAAGCATCGACCGTGCCGATGTTTCTGAGGACGACGGCCTCACCGGCCCGGTCTCCGAGGGCCCGGAAAATGGGCAGCACCTGGGTAAAGATCTCGAGCGCCTCACGCCACTCGCCGAGACCGAAGTGCGCGACGCCCATATTATAAAGGCTCGATGCTTCGTGCGTCCGGTCGCCTCTGGCCCGATAGATGACCAGGGCTTGATTGAAAAACTCCAGGGCAGTCCGCGGCTCACCGAGATCGGAGTCGATGAGGCCGATCGTGCTGAGCGTCGAGGCTTCGTGAGCCCGGTCCGCGAGGGCCCGGAAGATCGGCAGCGCCTTCAGGTCGTACTCAAGCGCCTGGCGCAGCTCTCCGAGGCCAAGGCAGGCAACACCGATATTGTTCAGGACCGCGCCCTCATCGGCCAGATCGCCCGCCGCGTGAAAGATCGGCAGCGCCTGAGCCCAGCAATCCACCGCCTGCCGGGCCTCGTGGAGATCGGAGTGGGCCAGGCCCATATTGTTGAGCGTCGCAGCCATGCGGCGTTGGTCGCCGACGGCACGGCGGATGGACAGTGCCAACTCGTAATGCTCGAGCGCCTGCCGGGCCTCGCCAAGGCCCAAGTATGTGTTCCCGATCTTGTGGAGTACATCACCCTCACCCGCCCGGTCGCCCAGGGCCCGGCGCAGAGTCAGCGCCCGGTTGAAGCTCTGCAAGGCCATCTGCAGCCGGCCCGACAGGCTGTACGCCATCCCCTCGCCGAAGTCCGCTTTGCCCTGACCCGCGAGATCCTTCATCTTTTCGAACAAGTCGAGCGCCTTGCCGTAGAAGCTCAACGCGGAAGCGGCGTTGCCCGCCTGATCGCAATCGCCTGCGGCCAGATACGTGTCCGCTAGGCACCTCACGTCACCCTTTTCTTCAGCGAGCAGAACGGCGATTTTCACCAGCTTCCCGTCGTGCCCGTCGGTCCCTTGCTGCGCGAGGTGTTCGATCCACTCCGCCCGCACCCGGCCCTTGTTCGCTTTCATCCATCGCCGTACAGCCTCGTCTCCCTCCGCCTGGGTTGCGGCCAGGACTTCTTTAAGAAGCGGGTCAACGCCCGCCTTGGGCTCGGCCTGGGCGCCGAGTTCCTGCGCGAGCCCGCCAAGCGCCGGGCCCGCCACGGCCAAAACCGACGCCAGAGCCATCACGATGAGCCCCTTGACAAAAGAAGGTCCGAGTTTCATGTCGCTTCTCCCCGGTTTGCGCATTCAGAGCACGATCGCCGCACGGGAGATACGGGCAAATTCATGAGCCCGTGCCCGTCCCGGTCTTCGGTTGTCATGATATTAATATGGCCCCATTTTCCCTCTTGTCAATTCTCAGCCGCAGATGACGCTCTCCTATCACCCTCTGTTGCTCATTGACCGGGCCGGGGGGCGGGTCCGGCCTCTCCTGAACCCGGGAGTGCACCGAGACTTGACGTCTGGGCAGTTCGCTGATAATTTCTCGAATTGGGGGCGAGGGGTCAAGAAGCCCCGATATCGGCTCAAGAGGAGTCTGATATGGAACGAAAACCGATCCTCGGCTTTTTGCAAATGGTTTTGGCCGTATCGGCCGCCGCAGGAATTCTTTATGGGCTCAAGGGCACAGCCATGAAGCCGGGCCCGGACCTGCGCTGGGACAGCTCCCAGCCCCGGCAGAACGACGGCCCCAATCCGACCCGTTTTGCGGACTCGAATAGCCTCTTCGCCTTCGACCTTTATGCGCACTACAAGGACGCGACCGGAAATCTGCTCTTCTCGCCGTACAGCATTTCTTCCGCCCTGACGATGACGTACGAGGGAGCGCGGGGACAGACGGCGGTGGAGATGAAGAAGGTCCTGCACCTGCCGGACCGCGAGGAGGATCTGCGCGCGAGTTTTCATTTGCTCGACGCGGATCTCAACGGCCCGGGCCGCGACTATAAACTTATCACGGCGAACGCATTGTGGGCGGAAAAGAGCTTTCGATTTTTAGCGGATTATCTTCATCTGATCACGGAATATTACGTCGGCGCCGCCGCGAACCTGGATTTTATCGGGAATCCAGACGCCTCGCGTCAGACCATCAACCGATGGGTAGAAGACAAGACATCCGGGAAGATCGAAAATCTGCTCTCGCCCGGGGTCATCAACGCCGCGACCCGCCTCGTCCTGACGAATGCGATCTATTTCAAGGGAGATTGGTCGAATCCGTACAACGCGCAGGACACCCGCGACGAGGATTTTCACCTGGACTCCGGCTCCACTGAGAAGGCGAAGATGATGCATCAGACTTCCCATTTCAACTATGGGGAAACCGGAGACTTTCAGGTCCTTGAGATGCCGTACCGAGGGGGCCGCCTTTCGATGATCGTGATCCTGCCCAAAAACCTATTGGCCGGGATCTCCCTTGACGCCGCGGGCTGGAGCCGGATGAGGGAGACGATGGAGCCCAGGAAAGTCGCGGTAACCTTCCCCAAGTTCCGCGTCGAGAAGAAATATATGATGGCCGGGGACCTGGCCAAAATGGGGATGCCAAGCGCTTTCAACCCCCGGGCCGCGGACTTTTCGGGTATGGACGGCAGACGGGACCTCATGATCAGCGCGGTCGTGCACCAGACGTTCGTCGACGTGACGGAGGCGGGTACGGAAGCCGCCGCGGCGACGGCGGCCGTTATCGGCGTGAAAGCCGTCCTTTCCGAGCCAAAAGAGGAGATCAAGGAATTCAAGGCGGACCACCCGTTTATTTTCCTCATCCAGGAACGGACGAGTGGAGCGATTCTGTTTCTGGGAAGGATGAGCGACCCGGGCCAGCTTCGCTGAATCCGGGCACTTCTTTCGGACCCCTTATTCAGGGCCAGCGCCTTCGTCTGGGCTACTTTTCGACGCTCCGGATGACCGTCCTCTCGATCGACCATTGAGCCGGGGCCGCGGGCTGTTTCGCGCCCCTCTTTTGCCCCGATCCGATCCCGAACAGGAGTTGCCCGACCCCTCCTCCCCGCGTCCCCTCCGGCCCGCCCCGGATGCCCTCGAAGGAGAACACCGTCGGGTCGATGACCTCCGCGCTGACGATCATGAAATACACGTCCGTGCCCAGCGGCTCCGAGATCTCGATGTCGTAATCCCGGCCCGAGAGAGGGATCTCGGCGGGCAGCGGCGTCACCTCGGGAGGAAACAGGTTTTCGACGTTGCCCTGCGCTCCCGGGAAGAGAGAGGTCCCCGTTCCATCGCTGTCGATGATGAAGACATAGACGTACTGCCGCGGCACCTTCTGGCCCGTCTGCCGGAGCCGCTCCATCGCCTCCGGGTCCGCCTTGAGAAAGAGCTTGTACCGCTCCCCCTTTCGCATCTCCCCCTCGGTGACCGTGCGTTTCGATGAAATCTCCTCGAAGGCCAGACCATAGAGGAAGGGCGTGCCGGCCTGAGGGGGCTCCAGCTCAATCCAAGCCCGGAGCCGGGCCATGCGCACGGCGTACTCTTCGATCTGCGCCGCGAGACCCCTTGGGGCGTCGGCCCCCCCCGCCAGCGGCAGCCACGCCGTCCTCAGCGGCATCCGGGGCGCCAGGGCCATGCGCTTGAGTTCCGCCTCGCTTCCAGCCGGTGCAACCCAAGCGAACTCGAGGCTCCCGTCGCGATACCGGCCCTCGAGGACGTACCTCGCTCCCGCCATCGAGGCCACGGGGACGATCGCGTCGAGGGCCGTGTCCGGCCCCAGGCGCACCTGTCGGGCGACTTCCGCTGGCGCCGGGAGCATCAGGAAGAAACGCGGCGGCGGAGACTCGGTGAGACGCTTGCGGATTTGGGCCGTGTCGGGGTCCGTCCCCAGGTGCAGCATCACCTCCCCGGCGGGCCCGTTGCGCGCCAGGACCCATTCCGATCCGTTCCAGTCCATGACGACGTCCGGCGGCGCGGTCGTTGGGTCCTCGACCCAACCGGGCAGCTGCAGTCCGGCCACCGACTTGGCCACGACCACGATGCGTGCCAGCGGCGGCGGGTTGGGCGGCACATACACGCGCAGGATGCCTTCCTCCGGCTGCACCCACTTATCGAGACGGAACAGGTCTCCGGGCCGGACGCTCTCCGTCGTCCCTGACAAGACCCGGGCAAGGGACTTGCTCGGGCCCGTCACTTCCTCGACCTCGATCCGGACCGGTGCCTCGTCCGGCGCCTTCGCTACCCTGATGAGCTCGCATCCCTTCGCCAGTCCCACGACCTGTCCGCCCTGAAGCTCGACCATGTCTCCTTTGACCGTCTGCACCGCGACCGTGACGCCGCCCGTCAGATCCGCCGGCTGCCCGAAAAGCCCCCGCTCGGCCCGGCCCTTCCCGGCCATGACGGGTTCTTGCACGGGCTCCTCCGATTGCACGAGGGCACGGACGCGTTCGAAGATCCGGGACATGGGTTCATTCTCCGGGGAATAACGCAGGACCTGGAGGAGCGCCCACGTGAAGACGCCGTGCCAGCCCGAATCGGTGGCGACTTCGGCGGCACACTGATAGTCCTGGGCCGCCGACAACACCAGCGCGCCCTCCTCTTCGGGATTGGGGAGCGCGTTCCCGGCCGCGTCGCGGTCGGGGGGATCCTCAACGTAAAACCCGGCGTCTCCGGGAACCTCGCGCACCCTCAGAGCTCCCCGGAGAAGGGAGCCGCTGTGGCAGCTGTCCGCGATGACCGTGAGGGCGACCCCTTTCTCGACGGCTTTCCGGAACAGGCGCGCCAGTTCCTTATCCCTGATGTCCGGCGTCCCCCGCCACCAGTCCGCCGGCACGATGGTCGAATCGTAGCCCGACGCCTTCGGCGTCCGGAGATTGCGCAGGCGCGAGCCGTGACCGGCGTAGTAAAAGAGGCTGACGTCTCCCGGCCGGGCGCTGTCGATCAGATGGCGCTGGATGGCGCTCAGGATCGCATCCGCGGTGGCGTCCTGGTTCACGAGAGTCTTGATGTCGCTCTCGCGGAACCAGAATTTATCCGTCAGGAGGGCCTTCATCCCCTCCATGTCGCTCACCGCCCCGTCGAGCGATTCAAACGGCTGCCGCTCCGAATGCCCCTTGACCTCGACCCTCTTGACGGTCCCTGTTATGGCCTTGGCCGGACCCGGTTTCGCGCCCGCAGGCGGATCGTATTTGTCGATCCCGACGAGGAGTGCCCGCCGCGTTTCGGCGCCCGCAGGACCAAGCAGGGCGAAAAGGCAACAGAAGGAAAGCCCCGCGGCAAGAAGGACGCGTTTGATCGCCGTTCTCCTGCTCTTTATTGGACTAATATACCCCTCGGCCCGCCGCTGTGCAAGTTTCGGCGGCTCCGGCGTCGGGGTCCGCGGCTAACGTTGTCGACGACGTTCCGGCGCTGTTGTTGACAAGGCGCGGAGCCTGGCGGATAATAGATGAGGCGATAGAAAAGTCGATGCCATACACAGCTCGGCCTTTCATCGAGCGAGCCGATAAAAAAATCCCCGGCTTATTACCCGGACTCTTCTGGAGGTATCCTGATGTCTAAAACTCGGAGGGACTTCTTCAGGGACTTGGTGGCCATCGGAGCTGTGCCGGGCTTTTTCGCCTCACCCGCGGCGGCCCGGGCCCTGAGCGCGCTGGCCGATCCCTCAAGCGCGCAGGACGTCAACCCCGATTTTGATTCGAAGGCCTACGACTTCTGGTCCGGCTTCCTCGCTACAGATGCCGAACCGATCCTCCGGCCGACGCGCACTCGCGGAGGCGAAAGCAACGTGCAGCCGGTTTTCTGGCACTTCAACGACAAGGACGGCTTCAAAAACGCGGCCGCCCTGGACACGAACAAGCTCATCCCGCAGGGCGACGTCATGGTGAGTTTGAACACGTCGGCGATCAAGGTCGCCCCGCAGGACCAGAGCACGTTCGACCGGCTGGAGAACGCCCAGGTCCGGGTCGACGTCGCGCAGAAAAGCGCCATCCTGCCGTCCGTGATCGAGCCCCTGGCGTACACCTTTGTCTCGGGCATGCTGTCGGCGAAGTCCAAGCCGAAGTCGGCCGGCTCGGCGTCGTCGAGGGGTCAGTCGAAGGGGTCGTCATCCGGGAGTGGAACGAAGATCGGCACATCGGAGAAATCCTCATCCGTCCAGAGCGTCAGTGTCGCGGACGACCCGACATGGCAGAAAATGCAGAATATCCTCCTGCCGGGGGGGCAGGGCCGGTGGGCGCTGAACGTCGAGGCGCAAAAAAAGGATTCCCTGTTCCACAAGATCATCCAGAACGTTATCGGCGGGCTCGGCCAGTTCGCGCCGCTGATCGGGCTGCCGGGTATCGCCATGTCGGCGCTCCAGTCCTTCAACGCCCTGTACGGCGCCATTCACGCCAGCCCGGTGCAGATCATCAAGTCCAACCCGCAGCGGGTCTTCGCCACGCAGGACGCGATCCAGAAGACGGGCTCGCCGGAATCCGTGTCGGGCCTGATGCTGAACAGCGGGACGTATGTCCTAATCCCGGCCAACCGGGCGCCCACATCGGACCAGTTGAAGAGCCTGCACGTCATCCAGGGGCGGGTGGTTCCGCAGGAGGTCAAGAGGGAAGCGCAGGCGCCGGACATCGACGCCGCCGCGGCCGAGACCCTGCCGGGCGTCACCTACGTCAGCTTCGAAGTCGAAGTCCAGCCCACGTCGATCATCTCTTCGTCGGGACGGTAGGCCTGAAGATCCGGCGTGTCCCAACATCCAGGGGCCGGCATCCCCGCTTTTTCTGCGATCGGTCGCAGGGTGAGGGGTCGGACTCGCGGAGGGAACACTATGAACAAAGCCGGTAAGATAATCGTTGTAACATGCGTGTGCATCGGGCTCCTGGCCGCATTGCCGGGCCTCTCCGCCCAAACGACTCCGTTGCGTGATCAGATCGCCCAGCACGAACAAAAGCTCGCCGCGGCCCGCGCGCAGCAGAACACGAGAAGCGTCGTGCTGGAGCTGATCGCCCTCGGCTATCTGTACCGGCAGGCGGGGAAGATGCAAAAGGCCCTGGATTGCCTGAACGAAGCCCTGCCCATCGAACAGAAAGCGGGCAACCAGCCGACCCAGGCCATGACGATGAACATCATGGGCCGGGCGTACAGCGACCTCGGGCAGGAAGAGAAGGCCCTGGAGTTGTTCAATCGCGTGCTGCCCATTTGGCGCTCGCTGGGCTTTCGCCAGGGCGAAGCCAACACGCTGAACAATATGGGCCGGACCTACAACAATCTGGGAAAGAGAGAGGAGGCCCTGAAGTGCCTCAACGAGGCCCTCGCGATTTGGCGAGAGCAGCGCAACAATCCGCAGGGCCAGTCGGGCAGCCACATGAGCCAGCTTATGGCCATGAGGCGGCTGAACCAGATCCTGCCGAACGTCCGGGACGCAAGCGGGCCCTCCGGCGAAGCCAGCACGCTCGACAACATCGGCAGGACGTATTCCGAGATGGGCCGGGACCAGGAGGCGCTGGGGTACTTCAACCAGGCCCTCCCGCTCTGGCGGGACGGGGGAGAACGGGGAGGCGAAGCGCTCACGCTGAACAACATGGGCCGGGCCTACGCCGACTTGGGACAGAAGCAGGACTCGCTCGATGCCTTCAACAAGGCGCTCGGCATCTGGCGCGAGGTCGGCAACCGCCAGGGCGAAGCGCTGACGCTCAACAACATGGGCCGGCTGTACAGGGACCTCGGCCAACAGCAGACGGCTTTGGATTATTACAACCAGGCGCTGCCCGTATGGCGGGAAGTCGGCAACCGCAACGGCGAGGCCCTGGCACTGAACGATATCGGCCGGGCCTACGCCGACCTCAACCAGGGACGCAAGGCGCTTGAATTCCTGAATCAGTCCCTGGCCATCTGGCACGAAACCCACGGCCGGCGCGGCGAAGCCACGACGCTGACCAATATGGGCCGGGCCTACGCCGAGCTGGGAGATAGGGACAAAGCGATGGAGGTCGACAATCAGGCGCTGGCCATTTGGCGCGAAGTGCAGGACCGGCGCGGCGAGGCGCTCGCGCTGAACCTCATCGGCAGGTCCTACTCCGCCGAGAAAGAGCCGGAAAAGGCCCTGGCGAACAAGCTGGCCGCCCTGGCTCTGGCCAAGGCCGCGGGCGACCCGGAGATCGAGGGGGGCATCGAAACCTCGCTGATGATTACCTTCCGCGACCAGCAGCGGCTGGACGAGGCGATCCTGTTCGGGATGGACGCGGTGAACTCCTTTCAACAGATCCGGAAAAACATTTCCGGGATGGACAAGGACCTGCAGACCGGTTTTGTCCAGTCCAAGTCGGAGACCTATCGCATGCTGGCTGAGCTGCTCGTCCAGGCCAACCGGCTCGCGGAGGCCGAACAGGTCCTGGACCTGCTGAAGGAGCAGGAGCTGAAGGAGGTCGTCCGGGGAGCGGCCGACAAGCCGGAAGCCAAGCTGCAACCGCTCGAGCTGAGCCCCGCCCAGCAGGCTGCGCAGACGGAGCTCGAGGCTCCAGAAAAGACAGCCGCGGCGCTGATGGATGAGAGCGCGGAATACGCGGCCCTGCGGGCCAAGGCGACACGGACCTCCGAGGAGGAGGCCCGGATGAAGGCCCTCGAGGCGAAAATCGAAGCGGCAAACGCGGATGTTTCGGACTTTTTCAAAAAATCGCTCTATCCGCAGCTGGCGCAGAAGGCGGGGACACAGGATGCGAATGCCCTGTTGAGCCAGGAGAAATCCGAAGTCAGCCGTCTGCAGAACACGCTGGTGGAACTGGGGCCGGAGGTCATGGGTATCCGCTTCCTCCTCGGCGACGAACGCGCGTACGCGATCATCGTCACGGCCCAGGGGCGCAAAAAGTTCGAGCTCAAGGGGACCCCGGCGGAACTGCACAGCAAAGTGCTGCAGGTGAGGGACGACCTTCGCACTCCCTCGTCCGATCCCAAGCCCCACCTGGCGGAGCTCTACGCGATGGCCATCGCTCCATTCGCCGACGAATTGAGCGCTCTCGAGCGGAGCCTCGAAGGAAAGGGTCGCGTCCCGACGCTTCTGTGGTCGCTCGACGGGGTGATGCGCTACCTACCCATGGCTGCGATGTTCGACGGCCGGCACTACCTGGCCGAGCGGTTCAACAACATCCTGTTCACTCCCGAGAGCTATGGGCACATGACGACGTCCGCCGACGAGAGCAAGGTTCCGCTCCATGTCCTGGCGATGGGCCTTTCGAAGAGCTACGGAGGCCTCCCCGCCCTGCCGGGGGTGCTGCCGGAGCTCGAGGCCGTGGCGCACGACCCCGCCGTGCCCGACTCTCACGGCCCTATGGACGGCGTCCTTCTTTACGACGAGCGGTTCACGTATGCCGCCCTGAAGACCGAACTCGGCTCGGGGACGACGTTTCCCGTCGTCCACATCGCCAGCCACTTCGTTCTCGAGACGGGAAGCGGAACTGAGCCCTACCTGATGCTCGGCGGGGACAGCGCCGGCGTGCCGGAGGGGTATCCTCTGACCCTCTCGACGCTCGAGGACTCGGCCATCAACTTTCACGGGACGCGGCTGCTGACGCTCTCGGCCTGCAGCACGGCGAAGGGCGACGTGGCCCAGGACGGACTGGAGATGGACAGCCTGGGGATGGTCGCCCAGCAGAAAGACGCCGAGGCCGTGCTGGCCACGCTGTGGGACGTGAACGACGCGAGCACGAGCCGCATCATGAGCGACTTCTACGCCCTTTGGGTCAAGGCGCCCGCCGAGGGAAAAGCGGAGGCCCTTCGGCAGGCCCAGCTGGCCTTCCTCCGGGGGGCCGCCGTCTCTTCGAATAACGGAAGCGGCCGCGGTGCAAAAGCCGCGGCTGCCCCGAATTCGGCCCCCGCCGCGTCCGGCTATGCTCATCCGTATTACTGGGCGCCGTTCGTCCTGATCGGAAACTATAAGTAGGGAACAGGGCGCAGCCCTGCCCGATATCCGCCCGCGTCCGGACGGCGGGAAGACTCGGAAGGACGTATCGGTCCGGAACCCCCGTGTGGACGGGGCCGCCATCCGTGCTGGATTCCGGCGGCGAAATCCCGCATAATACCGGAAGGTGGATTGTTTCAGCCAAGGCGGCAGGGAGGAGGCTAATAAAAATGAAGGGACTTATCCTGTTCCGAAGCCACTACGGCAACACCAAGCAGGTCGCGGAGGCGATCGCCGGCCAGATCAGCGTTCTCGGCCACGAATCCGTCGTCCAGGACCTTCGCCGCAGGCTTCCCGATCTCCAGAGCTTCGACTTCATCCTCATCGGCGCACCGACGAGGATGGCGCGCGTCACGCGGAAGGCCGTGCGCGCTCTGAAGCGCCTGCGCAAGCGGTGCCTGGGGGACAAGCCCCTGGCGGTCTTCGACACCTACGGGCCGGTGCCGTCCGAGCCCCGGGAACTGGAAAAAGCGAAAAAGTGGCTCTACCCGGGAGCCGCCGGCATCCTGCAGACCGCGGCTAAAGCGCAGGGCCTGAACGTCTACCCCAACGCGCTGCGCTGCGAAGTCGCGGGGATGAAAGGACCGCTGAAGGATAAGGAGCTGGATCGCGCCGCCGCCTTCGCCAAGGAGTTCCTAGCCGCGCTTGCGCCTGCCTCATAGGCGGGCCGCGCGAAATTGCGGAAACTGTTTTCCGCAACGTGGCGCCCGCCGGCGGGAACGGGCGCCGTCTCCTCCTAAGTGACCTTGAACACCGAGTCGTTCGGGTGGACCTTCTCGTCGACCTTAAGCGCCACGTCCTGTCCCGGCTTCGCCTCGGAGACGTTCTGGTGCTCGATCTGGAGGGAGTTCACCGTCTGCGTGAAATCGACCGAATGCCCGAGGAAGTGGAGCGTATCGCCGACCCGAATCGTCTCCGTCAACTCCAACACGGCGACGGAGATGCGGTCGAAGTAATGTGTCACTTTGCCGACGCGGGTTTCAGACATGATGGCCTCCTCATAAAACCCGTTTATTCCTAGGCCCAATCCCCCTGCCGAAACTCATCCGGCTCTCCATTTTCAGTATAACACAATCCTCTCCTGTCAAGACCGACATTTTCTTTTGCCGCCAGCCGGCGCGCCCTCAGGATCCCGGCGCGGGCGGCAGTGCGTTCCAGTTGAGGAGCGCGTTCCAGAGGAACCGGTAGTCGGAGCGGTTGAGGTCCCTGTGGATAGGTTCGAAGTTGTAGGCGATGACGCGGCCCTTCCCTGCGGGAAGGTCCAAGATCGCCGGCCGGCCCTCGAGGTCGTCCTCCCCTTTCAGGGCTCCGGCGACAAGCATCCTGGACTCCTCCTTCTTGGCCTGCTCCACAGCGTCCTTCGGCAGTCCGGACTCCGTCGGCGTCTCCTCGCGGTCCTCCGCCCGCTGCTTCGTGCCCCACTGGAGAACAACCCCGCCCCTGTCGGCGACGGCGATATCGTAGACGGGCAACCCCGTGCGGAAGGCGGAAGTCACTTCCGGATAGCCGTACGCCAGCGGATGGTCCGGCCGCACGAACTTCACCCTGAGTTCGGAGCCCGGCGTGAAGAACGCCCCCGGCTTCCGATAGACGTCCCGGACCAGGCCTCCCTCGAGGGGAAGTGCCGAGCCGTTGCCGAGCGTAATGAGCAGCCCGCCGTCGGCAAGGTACCGCGCCAGGTTGGCCATGCCCGCCCAGCCGATCCCGCCCGTGATATCGTCGGAAGCGTCCGGGACGCCGAGGCTGGGGTATTCCGCGGTCTTCGTGTAGGCGAGCGGCGCGTACTTCTTGTCGATCCCGAGGATCTGGTCCTGGAGCCCCAGGTAGTTGTGGGGGAAGATGATGACGTCGTAGCGCTCGTGAAGGCCCCCGGCCCGGATATCGTCGTCCCGGATATAGCTGTAGGGGATTTTCTCACGGTCGAGCACGTAGCGGACCCACCCGGTCGCCTCGGTGTCCTCCCATGTGTGCCAGACAGCGAGACGCGGGAGCTTCGATTCGTGGCGGGAAACATCGGGGACCGCGGGAGCGCTGTCGAAATCCAGAGCCAGCTCGGCCGCAGCCTGCTGCAACGCCTCCGCCAGCCCGCCCTGGCCGGCCAGGATCCAGGATCCGGCCGGATACTCGGTTTTGCCTGACCGGAACGGCTTCTCGGCGATCTCGACCCTGAACGGCGCCAGCCGGCTCCGGAGCGCGAGCAGCGCCTCCTGCCCCGTATCTCTCAGCAGATAGACGGGGCCGGCCCCCCTCACCTGGCTCGGGACCGCGAAATCCGGCCGGAGCGGCTCGCTCTTCACACCCATGATTTTCGCGTCGTCGATCCTCTTGGCTTCGACGCCGTAGTGCATCGGCAGGGCCCAGGAGACATCGTCATAAGGCTCGTAGGGCGTGTCGGCCGGATACATCTGGGGAACGAGCAAGTCGACGGCGTAGTTCCGGTAGGGCTGGTCGAGCCTCACGAGATAGGTCCCGGCGGGGAACTCCCCCTCCTGGACCTTGAACGCCGCACTCGCCCGCGAGACCTCGATCCCTTGTATCATGAGGAGCCGGACCATCTCGGCGGCGCGGAGGCGGTCTCCCCGGTCTTCGCGGATGGCGAAGGCGAAGGGGCTTCCCTTGACCCCCTTCTGCCACGAGTTATAGCCCTTGCGGTAGAAATCGCGGAGCATCTCTTTGGCGTTCCTGGCTGTATAGTCGAGGATGGCCAAACATCCGGTCTGCATGTAGTTCGTGTTGTCCCGCAACGACCAGCGGAACTTCCGGGGCGGCGGGAGCGGCCGGTACCACTCCCGGCTCGTCACGGGCTTGTCGACGTAGCGCTCCTCGTTCGGGCGGAGGACGCGGTCCATCGTCTCGGCCGAGCCGTTCCCGTAAGTCTCGTAGCCGCGGCCGATGCTGTTGTGGTTGACGGCGAACGAATCGAGGTAGTGGTATGTCCAGCCTTCGCCGAATCCCCACGTCCAGACGCCGGGCATGCCCATCGACGTCAGGGCCTCGATCTCGGCGAAGGCCATCGCGAACAGTTCGTCGATGAGGATCGGGTCGAGGTTGGCGTTGTAGGGTCCCGTGCCGTTCCAGGTGTGGAGGAGCGGGATCGATTCGTGGAGGTCGTGGATGACGGTCGGGTGGAAGTCGAAGAACATCCGGGTCACGGCCCGCGTCACCTCGAGGGACTGCTGGTGCGTGTCGCGGTTGTTATCGTGGAAGACGTAGTGGCCCCAATACGGCGGCGAGACCGGCGGCAGGCGGTCGTAATCGGTCTTGCCCTTGAGATAGCGGTAGAACCAATCCACCATTCTGTCGCGGCCGTCCGGCTCCGAAACGGGATTGATGAGGACGACGGCCGCCCGCCGGATCTCCCGGATCATCGGCTGCTCGGAAACCGCAAGCCGGTAGACGAGCTCCATGGCCATCTCGGAGCTCCCCGTCTCCGTGGAGTGGAGCCCCGCGTTGAAATAGTAGATAGGCCGAGCCGCAGCGATCAGCGCCTCGGCCGCCGCCGGGGTCGTGTTCCTCGGGTCGGCGAGGGCAGCGGTCGCCGCCTTGAGCTTGTCGAGGTCGCGGATCCCCTCCTCGTCCGAAACGATGGCGAGGATAATGTCCCTCCCTTCTTCGCTCCGGCCGATGACCTGGACGCGGACCCGGGGCGAGGCTTCGGCTAGCTTGCGGAAGTATCCGTAGATCTTGGCCGTCGTCGAGAGCTCTCCCTCGGCGCCGACGATGTGGCCGAGGTACTGCGTCGGCGAGGGCACCGTGTCCGAAGCGGGGACATACGCAACCCAGGGGTTGCCGAAACGCGCTTCGGTCGTGAGTTTCGCGATAGCCTCGACCGAGCCCTTCTCGGGCGTGTCGGGGGCGTAGGGGTTCTTGACCTCCATCGCCGCAAAAATGGACAGGGAAGCGCATAAAAAGGCCAACATCCAAACGAAAGAGAAGGTTTTTTTCATGGATTCTCATCCTCCTCCAACAGAGAATTTCCGATCTCGGGCGGATTCGCGGCTATGCGTGAGCGTACCGCGCCGGTGTCCGAGGAGGCACGCATGGGAGGAGCATAGCCTCAGCGCTCCGGGAAAGTCAAGGTCAGTTCTGGAAGAAGACGAGCGTCTTTGGCGGGATGGATTTCTCCTCGATGCCGTCGCCGCTCAGGATGCGGCCATCGGGCAGGCGGTAGAACGTCGACGGATAGTTCCAGCGCGCCCCGACGACGGTATAAGCCGGTCGCCGGGCCTGCACGCATCCGCCGTAGGTGTAGCCGACGAGGAGCCGCGTCCCCTTGGGCGGGTCCGCGAGCAGCCTTTTGAGCGAGGCACTCGCCGCGAGCTCCGCACCCGTGCGGATGAGGCCGTCCGGAAAGAAGTAGATGGTGCTGCTCGACGCGGACGCGTCCCCGGCCAGCTCCCGGACCGTATCCCCGTCCTTGCCGATCTCGAGAAACCCCTCGAAGCCCTGTTCCGGGTCTTCGGTCGAGAGCAGAACGCGCGTCCCGGCGGGAATCTTGTTCCAGTCCGTGACCTCGTCGCCGCGGAGGCGGCTGCCGTTGGGCAGAATATACGTGGTGTCCGACCAGTTATATCGGTCGCGCGCAATGTTCCAGGCGTTCTGCCTGGGGCCGACCACGCCTGTCTCGCCGTCATCGGCCGCCGGCGCCTGCTGCGCGCCGCCCGACGCCGGCACAGAGACCGCCAGGGCCTGGGCGGGCGCGGACGGAGAGGGATAGAGCATCGCCTGCAGCTCCGGGTCGCCAACGCTCAGCCGGCCTGCGGCGACATCGGGATCCTGGGAGGGCTGGGCCAGGAGCCCGAGGCGGCGGCGGACGTCGGGCCGGGCGAAGATCATGCCGCACCGTTTGCGGCCACGGTGGTTCGACGAGTGGAAGCGGTTGGGGCTCCCGTAGGCGACCATCGAATGCGTCAGGACGTTTCTGTCGTCGACGCGGTAGAGGCTCTTCAGCTGACGGAGCAGCTCGGCCAGGGCCTCGTACTGGGCGGGGGTGATGTCGCGGTTCCAGGTGCCGACGACCTCGATCCCGATCGAGCAGTCGTCGAGGTTGCTCCTCCCCGCCCACATGCTCCGGCCCGCGTGCGTCGCGATCCTGTCGCGATCGATGACCCGGTAGACTTTTCCCGACGTCGTCACGAAGTAGTGGGTCTCACCGTAGCGCCAGACCTTGTTGAGGGAGCCCTCCGCCGCGCCTTCGGTCGTGTGAAGGATGATGTACTGGGTTCCGGGCCGGTGGGGCCGTTTCCCGTTGAGGAGACTGAGATGGTCTGAGATCGAAAGCCCTTTCGCCACGGCGCCCTGCGACCCCGTGCCTATCCCCATGAGGACGAGGGCTGCGGCGAATGCGACGCCAGCGAAACGAAAGCCGCCCCGCGCCGGGGACGCCGCCGCGCGGGGCCCTTTCAGACGGTCCATGGCTCCCGGTGAGGGTAATCCAGCCGGCCATTGGCCTCGGCGTCCCCCACGAACTTTTCGGCCGCCGGATCCCAGCCGAGCTTGCGGCCGAGCCTCATGGCGATATGAGTGATAACGCAGATCGAGTTCGACCGGTGACCGACCTCGACGGGCGCCGCCGGCTCCCGGCGGCTGCGCACGCATTCGAGGAAATTCTTCATGTGATTGCCGCTGCGATAGAGCTTGACCTCTCCCTGCCCGGGCTTCCAGTTGAGGATCGAGGGGTCCGAGGCCTGGATCCTCCCGCGCTGCACAAAAACCCAGCCGGCGTCGCCTTCGAAACGGACGCTGGCCGGGTCGCCCGTCTCCATGATCAGGCGGACGCCGTTGGCGTACAGCGCTTCGCCATGGAACTTCGTATGGACGTTGAAGAGCCCGCGGTCGGGGAACTCCCCCGCGGCCTCGACCGAAACCGGGCCGGTCTCCTCCGTACCGTTCCCCCATTGGGCGATGTCTACCATGTGCGCCCCCCAGTTGGCGATCATGCCCAGGCAGTAGGGTTCAACCTGCATCCAGCCGGGCCGCTCGTAACTCATCTGGGGATGGACCCGATCCTCGCAATAGGGAGCTTCGGCCGTCGGTCCCATCCAGAATTCGTAGTCCAGGTTCGGCGGCACGGGCAGCGGCCGCTGGTCGCCTGCGCCCTCATCCTCGGGAAGCCAAACCCGGATAGTCTGGAGCTTACCGATCCTGCGGTTGCGCGCGATCTCGCAAGCGACGAGAAAATGGACCGAGGAGCGCTGCTGGGAGCCCACCTGGAGGATCCGTTTGTTCCTGCGCACGGCCGTGACGAGCTTGCGGCCCTCGGCGATCGAGTGCGTCAACGGTTTTTCGAGATAGATGTCCTTGCCGGCCTCGGCGGCAGCGACGGCCACAGGCGCGTGCCAGAAATCCGGAGGCACAGCGAGGACGCCGTCGACGTCCTTTCTGACCAGGAGCTCGCGGAAATCATGGTAGGCGTCGACGCTTGCCGCGGCGCCCCGGCCGGATTCCAAGCTGTAGATCTTCTCCGCCAGCCAACGGGCGTTGTCGAGCCGGTGCGCGTCGACGTCGCAGACGGCGACGACGCGGGCCCCGGCCTCGAGGCCGCGGTATATGAGCTCCTGCATGTCCGCCTGCCCCTGGCGCCCGACGCCGATGCAGCCGAACCGCAGGGTGTCGCTTGGCGCCGGCCGAGCGAAAACCGAGGACGGCACGATCACCGGCGCCACCGCGGCCGCGGCGGCGGCCTTGATGAAATCCCGGCGGCTGACGGCGCTCGAAAAACGGCTTATCGTCACGGGGGCACCTTCGCGACAAAAGCTACCACGGGAAAAACGGCCCTGTCAAACGGCTCTCCGGCCGCGGGGACGCCTGGTCACGCCCGGCGGGTCGACCGGCTCGAGGGTTCTGACCGGGCTCAGGATGCCGCACATCCCGAATGTCGTCTCCCCTGTCGGGACGTGGAGAAGAGGACTGGCTTCCTCCCGGCTGAGGGGAAGATCGGCCAGCCGCCGGCGGAACTTCTCCCCCCAGGCGACCGGGCCGGCTTCGACGGCCGCCGCGAAATCGCCTTTGACCTCGGCCGCGGCTTTCATGTGCGCGTCGATGAAGCGCCGAAGCTCGGCGAAATAGGACGGGCGATCCCGCGTCCAGAGCTCGAGAAGCCCCCGGTAGGCCCGGACGGCCGCATCGCGGCGATCGAGCGCTCCGTCGAGCCCGAGGGCTGCGGGCAGTCCCATGAGCCGGGCATATTCGGCCGGGTTCGCGTCGACTTCTCTTCCGAAATAGACCCGGGCATCGCCCCGCTCGGCCAACCCCGCGTTTCCCATGACGACAAGCAGGACTAGGCCGCCCAAATTGATCAGCCGGTGGAGAACCCCTGGAGGGTACTGGAGATAGCCTCCCGGCGGGAGGTCGACCGACCGGAAGCCGTGCCGCAGGTCGTGAAGCTCGACCCGTCCCCTGCCGCTCAGCACATAATACCCTTCGTCGGTCACGGCATGGACGTGGGGCGAACCCGAGTTCAGGCCGTCGGGAGCCGGGCGCTGATCGTAGACGGCGAGGCGGCTCAAGCCGATTCCGCCGATCAGCTCCTCTCCGCGGACGGCATGGGGCCGAGGCGTCATGACACTCTCCTTTTCAGGGGCTTCATCATCCGTCCGTTACGTGGAGCAGGCAGCGGAAGAAGTCCCCCTTCTTTTTATCAAATCGCCCGGAAATTTCCAAGAATCCGCGAGGCCCTGGCCCGGCCGCAGGGGCCCTATCCGCATTGACGGCTCCGCCCTTCGGTGTTATCCTTTGGCCAAGTCAACGAACCAGGGAACGTGAGAGGTCGGGCGTCCCCGCTTTCCGCCCGCGGGCCGGAAGCCGAGAGCGCCGGCGAGAACTAGAGGCGAGTGAGCCGAAGGAGGAGCAATGTCTCTGAAAAAATGCGGGATCGCGGTCTTGGCCGTTCTTTTGGTCTCGAGCACCTTGATGGCCTCGGAGGTCCAGCTGACCGCCCTGCTCATCCCGTCGGGAAAGTCCTTCGACATCAATTTCAACCGCACCTCGCGGGCCCCGTCGCGGGCCGTCATGAGCGCGTCCATCAAGATGGAGAAAGCGCAGGCCTCGATCGACCTGCATTTCGAGAAGATGGAGCCGGCGGTCCTCTTTGCCGGGAACATCTCGACCTACGTCCTGTGGGCCGTCGGGATCGACGGCTCGGCCGACAACATGGGCGAGGTCTTCGTCGACCGGAAGGACTGTTCCTCGACCCAGCCGTTCTTCACGACCAAAAAGATCTTTGCCCTCATGGTCACGGCGGAGCCGTACGTCGCCGCAGACCTGCCGTCAGAGGTCATCCTTTTCACCTCAGGCGACATCCGGATGGAACAGGTCAAGACGACTCCCTTCACCTTCACGAATTTCTCGCCGGAGGCAAAGCCGGCGCTCGACAGCATCTCCGGGTTCCAGTACAGCGACGACATCCCCGTGGCCTTCAAGCAGGCCCAGAGAGTCGTGGACACCGCCGAAAAGATGAACGCCGCTCAGGTGAACGCAGAAGCGATGCGCAGCGCCAAAGTGACGCTGGCCGACGCCGACAACTCGGTCCGGGCCGGAGCGGACAAGCGCCAGATCATCGACAATTCGCGGGTGGCGATCCAGATGGCCACTCAGGCCATCCGGGACACCATCCGGACGAACAAAGCCAAGGCCGCCGCCGAAGGCGAGGCCAAGCGCCAGGCGGAAAAGGCCGCCCTTGAGGCCCGCGCGCAGGCGGCGGAAACCGAGGCGGAGCGGACGGCGCGCGAGCTCAAGGAGGTCGAGGCCGAGCGCGAGGCCCTGGCCCAACAGTCCAAGGACCTCGCCGCCCAGAGAGACGTCTTCGCCGCGGAGCGCGACAAGGTGGCGGCGGAAAGGGATAAGGTCGCAGCCGAACGGGACGCCGTGGCCGCGGAGCGTGAGGCCATCAAAAAGGAGCGGGACGAGATGGCCGGGACGCTCAAGAACGCGCTTTCCACCGTGGCCGAGACGAACGAGACGGCGCGCGGCGTCATCGTCAGCCTCCCCGGGATCCTCTTCGAATTGAACAAGGCCAACCTGCAGATCCCGGCCCAGCTCACCGTGGCTAAGCTGGCCGGCATTCTGATGGTCTTCCAGAACATGAACATCAGCATCGAAGGCTACACCGATTCGACCGGGAGCGACGAGCTCAACATGGCCCTCTCGACGGCTCGCGCCAAGGCAGTTTATGATTTCCTGAAGGCGCAGGGGATCTTCGAGAGCCGCATGAAGTATCAGGGCTTCGGGCCGGCCAACCCGGTGGCGCCCAACGACTCGGAGGTTGACCGGGCGAAGAACCGCCGGGTCGAGGTCGTGCTCACCCAGGCCCCGCAGAAGTGAATGGCCCCGGACGGGGGTGAGCCGGGGCCGTTTGTGGAAAGCGGGGTTTCGCGCTATAATGCCTCGCTGAAGGTGTCTTCCGTGTGGCCGTCGGCGGCCGTAAACCTCCAGAGGGAAAGAGCGGAGAGCGAACCTTGAAGTGCGTGATCATCGCGGCGGGCCGGGGAAGCCGGCTGGCGGCCCGGGCCGCGAGCAAGCCCCTCTACCCCGTCAACGGGCGGCCTCTCATCGAGTGGGTTATCGGCGCGGCGGCCCGGGCCGGGCTGAAGGATTTCCTCGTCGTGACCGGGCATGCTCGGGATAGACTCGAGCGTTACCTGGAAAGGCTCTCCCACGGCAAGGACATCTCCATCTCCTGCGTCTTCAACGAGGAGTGGGAGAAGGAAAACGGCCTCTCGGTCTCCAAGGCGCGCGGCCTCGCCGGCGACACCTTCGTTCTGTCCATGTCCGACCACATCTTCGACCCCGGAATCCTGGTCCGTCTCGTCGCCCAGCCGATCGCCTCCGACGAGGTCATCCTCGCCGTCGACTATGAGGTCCGGAACAATCCCTGGGTGGACGCCGAGGACGTGACGAGAGTCCTGGCCGAGGACGGAAACATCGTCGGGGTCGGAAAAGGGCTCGAGGCCTATAACGCCTTCGACACGGGGATCTTCCTGTGCACGTCCGCGATCTTCCGGGCGCTCGAGGAAAGCCGGAAGAACGGCGACTCCACCCTGACAGGAGGGATTCGGGTCCTGGCGAAGAAGGGCAAGGCCAGGGTGATGGACATCGACGGCGGGTTCTGGCTGGACGTCGACGACGAAAAAGCCGTCGAACGGGCCGACAAGCTGCTGGCCCTCAAACGCTGAAGGCGGAATGCCGAAACCTCGCAAGGAGCCCCGGAAAGACCGCAAAGCAATAGGAACATCATGAGAGTCGAGCAAGCCGTGGTGATCGTTCCGAAGCCCGAACCGGGCGTTGCGAGCGGGAAGGGCGCCCGGCCGAAAAAACTCCTCGGACTGACGCTCGTCCAGCGCCTCGTCCTGGCCTCCGCCCGAGCCGGGATCAGGAGCTTCCTGGTCGTCTGCCCGGACGTCGCGGAGAGGGACAAACTCGAGGCGGCGATGAAGGCCGATAAGCGGTTTCAGGACCCGGCCCTGAAGCTCCGGTTCGCCTCCCCGGCGGAGCTCGACCGCCCGGACGTCCAGAACGGGATGACGGGGAGCTTCTGGCTGATGCCGGCCGATATCGTCTTTGATCCCGAGATCCTGTCCCGAGCCTCCCAAGCCGACGCCGACGACGGCTCGGCCCTGCACCTTGTCGACCGCGGGTCTGGGCTCGAAAACCGGGAGGGAGAGGGCACCCGGCTCGGCCTCAGCCTCTGCCCGGCCGGGGTCTTCTCGAGGCTCGGCCGGATTTTCGCCGAAGGGAGCGGGACGTATCCCGAATCCCGGGTCATGGACGGTCTCTTCGCAGGCGTCCCGGCCCGAACCGTCGACCTCGACGGATGGTTTGCTCTGCGCGTCGCGTCGAAGGCGGCTTACGGGAAGGCCGAACGCTACCTTCTTTCCTCTGTCCGGAAACCGACCGACGGCTTTTTCTCGCGCCATCTCAACCGGCATATCTCCCTTTTCCTGACGAAACATTTCCTGAAATCCGGCGTCACTCCGATCCAGCTCAGTTTCGCCAGTTTCGCCATCGGCCTCGCCAGCGGCTGGCTGATCGGCCGGGGCGGATATCTCTTTTCTGTCCTGGGGGCTTTTCTCTTCGAATTCGCCTCGATCTTCGACGGCTGCGACGGGGAGAACGCCCGGCTGACTTACAGGACGTCGAAAATCGGCGGTTTTCTTGACATCATAGGGGACGCCCTCATCTTCGTCCTCTTTTTCTTGAGCCTCCCGGTCGGCCTCTATAGAAACTCGCAGAACCCGGCCTGGCTCTATCTCGGGTTCCTGGCGTTCCTTTCGATGGCCGTCTTCTATTTCCAAGTCGTCAGATTCATGAAGAAGGCCCAACTCGGAAGCAACATCGTCGCCATCGCCACGGACATCGAGAGGAGCGGGGACCGGCCAGGCTTCGGCGGCCGAATCGACGCGATCGCCTCGCGGATCGCTTTCATCTACCGGCGGGATTTCTTTTCGACGGTCGTCTTCCTCATCATTCTGGCCGGGGGAGCAGGCATCCTCATGTGGGTCCTGGCGATCCTGATGCCCATCGAAGCGGTCTACATCTTCGCCTATTCGCGCCGGCGCCTCGGCCGGGTCTTCGAGCCCGCGGGAACGGCTATTTCCTGAGGGGGGTCACCTTGAAGGACACGCCCTTGGGGTCTGGGCAGCAGAGGATGTCCGTTTCGGAGATCCAGTCGTCTCCGGGGAGCTCGTCCTCCCGCTGCTTGGCCGTCAGGAAGGGAAACAGGCAATTGAGCGCGTAGAGGCAAACCTTCCTGCCCTTGGGGATCTCGATCGTGCCCAACCCTCGGATATAGAACTGGTCACCGACCTTGTGCCTGGCCCCGCACCGTTCCTTGATCTCGACGACCTCGACTTTCAAATCTCTCATTCTCGCCTCCTCGCCGACCTCGAAGATTCGCCGCGCCCCGCTGGGCTTCCCTGTTCAAGTTACCACCGGCGGCGAGGCTCGTCAATGGGCGGGAGTGCCCGGCGATTCGAGCTTGGGCCTCAAGATGAAGAGCGAGTACGAATCGGGGACAATGAGGAGGCCGTCGCTCCAGCGGACGTCCGCCGCCTCTCCGGGCGTGGCGAAGCCGGCCGCGGGCTTCGGCGCGGCGGGATCACGGATGTCGAAGGCCCGCACGCCCCAAGTTTCGTCCGAAACGAAGGCGAAATCGCCGTCCAGGACGAGGCCGTCGGCGAAACCGTCGAAGGCCGCTTTTCCCGCCAGCTTGATGTTCACCGGATCTCCCACGTTCAGGACGAGGAGGCCGTCCGGGCCGTCAGCGAGATAAGCGTAGATTCCCTTCAGGGCCACGGCCCGGGGCTCTCCCGCCGTCCGGAATGAGCCGAGCATTTTCGGAGCGGCCGGGTTCGAGACGTCAACGACATGGAATCCGGTGTCCGAACTGCAGACATAGGCTTTGTCGCCGGCGAGGGTCAGGCCGTAGGCGAATCCGGGCATCTCGAGGGAGCCGACAAGCCTTGGTGCCCGGGGATCGGCGAGATCAGCAATGTGGAAACCTGAGCGGTCGGAAGTGAGATAAGCGTATCGGCCGCGGACGACCACGGCCCGCGGGACGCCGGGGACCGGCAGGGTCGCGGCGGCCCGGATCGAAGGCAGGCCGGTGACATCCATCAGGTGCAGCCCCCAGCGATCGGTCACAAAGGCGAAATCCCCCTGGACCTCGAGTCCCTGGATGCCGCGCGTGGCGGGAGAGGCGCCGATGTATCGGGGGTGTGAAGCGTCGCCGATATCATAGACCTGAAGGCCGGAGAGTTCGCCGATGGCATAGAGAAACCGGCCCCGGACGACGGCGGCCACGATCGAGCTCGGCGTAAAAAACCGGCCGATGACGGACGGCCTCGTGGGGTTGGAGATGTCCATGAGATGGATGCCGGCGAAATAGTCGATGACGAAAGCCACATTTCCCTGGACGGCGACCCCCCAGGCCTCGTTGTACATCGTGTACTTGGTGATCGACAGGGATACCGGCGCGGCCGGATGGCTGACATCGAGGATCTGGAAGCCGCCGTCGTACAGGGTGCCGACGAGGACCAGGCGGCCGGAGACGGCGACGCTGTTCGCGTAACTCGACGTGACCATGGACATGACGGGCTTGGGCCGCGCCGGATCGGAGATGTCGAGCACGGCCAGGCCGGAGGCGCCGTTGGCGACATAGGCGATGGTCCCCGAAACGGCGATCCGGCGCGCCGTCCCCTGCGTGTCGATCGATGCCACGGCCTTGGGGGCGGCGGGATTCGATATGTCGACGGTCAGAACTCCGGCGTCGCCGGCGGCGACGAGCGCGACCTTGCCGAGGAGCGTGACGCCTTCCGCCTCCCCCGAGGTCCCAAAGGCGGCGAGCCGGCGCGGTTCGGCCGGGTTCGAGACGTCGAAAACGATGAGCCCGCCGGTCCCGGCCGCGACGAACGCCGTGCCGTCGTCTACGGCCACGGCGTTCGCGGGGCCCGGCGTCGCCGCCTCTCCCTTGAGGCGCGGCGACCGGGGGTCGGACACGTCGACGAGCTTCAGGCCCTGCTTTCCCGCGGCGATGAAGACCAGGGAGCCTTTCTTTTCGATGGCGGACCCGCCGCCGAGGTCGAGCCGCGAGATCTCCGTCGGGGCGCGCTTGTCGTTGATGTCGAGAACCATCAGGCCGTCGAGGAACGAGGCGTACGCCGTGTTGCCCTCGACGGCGACGTCATAGGCCTTCGACCAGAGGATGGAGCTGACACGTTCGATGTCCCCGCCAGCGGCCGGGCGCAAGGCCGCCGTCACCGCCCCTGCGACGAGCAGGGCCAGGGCGAGTCGCTTGGTGTGTCTCATCGTCACTCCCCTTCCCGGCCGGGGCCCGCTCCGGCTTCAGATCAGGATGTCCCCGTCCCAGCCGAGCTTGATGAATTCGATGGCGTTGATGTCGCTCGTCCCGATGCCGTAGCGGGTGTCGGCCAGCCGAATGTGCTTGGGCACGGGGGGCACCTCCTGCTCCTTGCCCAGGACCAGCCGCCGCTTGGCCATGAGCAGCCGCAGCCCGATGCTGTCGACCGCCACCGGGTCCCGGCCGACGATCAGGCCCTTGTAGGGCCAGACGTACCGCCGGTCAAAATGATGGGGGCCGCGCCCGTGGAACTGCGGCGTCAGGACGCAGAGAACGCAGAGACGTGTCTTGCCCTTGACCTGCGGAAGGTTGAAAAGGGACCCCAGGGCGGCGCAGCTGTCGGGGTGGAGGGCCGGCTGGGACTCGGCGAACATGATGTAGTTCTTGATGCAGCCCGACATCCCGGCCAGGTAATGCGTCCGCAGGGGCCGAACATCGATGAGCGACGTCGCGTGGACGAACAGGGGATTGGTGCGGACCGTATGGTCGTCGAGCCCGATCCGGTCCGGGGCGACTCCCGCGTCGACGACGCGGCGCTTGATGGCCGATTCGAGCTCGGGCGGCGTGGGGAGGAAGGACCAGACGTTGGTCTTGATGCCCACCGTCTCCCCCGGCCGGACGAGTTTGCGGAAGGCCCCGACGCCGTCGGTCTCATCGACGAGCTTGGCGGCGGCTTCGTCGAGCATCTCCTGGAGGATGTCCTGCCGAATCTGGGAATTCTCGTCGAGGACGTCGGAGCGGCGGGCGAGGACAACGCGGCTCTTCTTCACGACCCCCTTGTCCTGGCCGAAACCGAGCGACGCGCCCAGGACGGCCGCGGCCGCGCCCGCGAGGAAATCACGTCTTGTGAGGGCTGGCTTCATCGGGACCTCATTTCTCGGGAAATTTCACCGCGGCCACGAGTTTCCGGGCCCCGTCGGGTGAGGCCGCTTCGAAAACCACGGCCAGATAGTTCCCGTGGAGCGCGGCCAGGACCCACTTCTTGTTCTCGGCCTGAGCCAGCCCTTCGGCACCGGCCTCGGGAAGGTAGCCCGCGAGAAAAGACTGCCGGGCCGCGGCCGCCTTTCCGGCGTCGGGGTAGCGGACGAGAAGCAGATCCTCGGCCTCACCGGCCTCCGCATCGTATTCGGCGAAAACGCAGTCGGTCGAGCGGTCAAGATGAAGGATGTTGTCGCCCGAGACGAAAAAGCGGTTGTTCAGGTTGACGGCGCCGTGAAAATAGCTCGTCCGCGCCGGGCGCAGGGACGCCTCGGGCAGAAAGCCGACCATCTCCGGCTTCGCGCCGGCCGGCCCGAGGTGCTTCACGACTTCGCGGCCCAGGTCGAGGGCGGCCCGGCCGTCTGATTCGTCCCCCGAAGAAGACGTGACGGAGACGAAATAGCGGCCCTGCCAGAAGCGGAGCAACCCACCGCCGTACGTCGACTCCTGACCGACCCCCGCCGGCGGGTCCTCGCGGTCGCAGGACAGAGCGCCGAAGGCCTCTTCCGGCGAGCTCATGTCGAAGATGTCCAGGGTCAGCTCCCGGCCGCCAGGGCCGGCGTACTTCCGGGACCAGATCTGCCGGAGGTCGAAGGCTAGATAGACCTCGGCGCCGCCGTCCATGTAGGAGTAGATCGTCTGGCGGTTGAAAGTCCGGTCCGGCCCGGACGCCGTCCAGTCTCCGATCGTCTTGGGAATCGTCTGTCCGAAATCCGTCACGGGTCCTCCCGGGGAAAAAATGAAGAGAGTCAGGCCCGCGGCAGCCAAAAGCCACACTTTCGCACGCAACATCGGGCGCTCCTCCGGATACCCGAGTCTAAACGAATCTCAGGCTTTTTTCAAACGTCCGCCGCGGGAGACTCCGCCGCTCGGCCGGGCCGGGCCGAAGCAGAAGTCTCGCGCTTGGACAAGAACGCATAGCTGATCGCCCCGAACCTGCAGGAATCGAGGCACTTCAGGCAACGAACGCAATCGGGGCTGTTGGCGGATTCGTAAATCCTGATCTCCACGGGACAGTCCCGGTAGCACGCATCGCAGAGAGTGCATTTTTCGTCGTCGACGGCCATCCTAAAAAGGCTGCCTTTATTGAACAGCCCGAGGATGGCCCCCAGGGGGCAGACGGCCCGGCAGAACGGCCGGGCACTGACGATCATCCAGCCGAGGAAGAGGACGAGCAGGGCGACCTTCCAGTAATACATGAACCCGACGAGCGGCCGCAGGCCCGCGTTGAGGGCGATGAGGGGGATCCCCGCCTCCAGCGTCCCGGCGGGGCATATCCATTTACAGAACCAGGTCTGGCCGTAGCCGAACTGGTCCACGACGATCAGCGGCAGCGCCACGACGAAGACGGCCAGGAACAGATAGCGGAAGGCCGAAAAGTACCGGGGCAGTCTGATCTTGGGGGTCGGGATCTTGTGGAGAAGCTCCTGAAGGAGCCCGAACGGGCAGAGCCAGCCGCAGGGCATACGGCCGACGACGCTCGCCGCGGCCCCAAGGAGCCCGACGACATAGAGCCCGAATTTCTTCTCGGCCACCGAGAGGTTGAACCGCAGGCCGCCGAAGAAGGTCTGCATCGCGCCGATAGGACAGGCGCCCAGCGCCGAGGGGCAGGAATAGCAGTTGAGCACGGGGACGCAGACGCCCTTGATATTCCCCTGGTAGATCTTCCCCGTCAGCCAGTTCGGCAGCCAAGCGTTGACGGCCAGGGCGCTCAGGGCCTGGTACCAGACCCTTCGGCGCCTCGGTGTGTTCAGGACCTCCATCGCTCCGCGCCTCAGCCGATGCCGATGCAGTCGAGGCAGACCGTTACGGCCTTCTCGAGGACCGTCCGGTATTCGCCGAGCAGAAGCCCGACGGTCATCAGGCCGAGGAAAACCGTCAGCAGAATCCAGGGCAGTTTCCTTTTCATGTCTCGTCTCCGGACAGGGCCTTCTTCACCGCCGCCTTGAGCTCGTCGATGTGCTCCTTTTTGAACCCCTGGTGAACATGGACGATCGTGCCCCGAGCATCAATCAGGTAGACGACCGGGATGACCTGGGCGTCGTAGGCCTTTTTCATCTCGCCAGCGCTGCGGATGATCCCGTCGGAGGCTGGGCCGGACGTCGCGTCCGCGAGCATCGGGTAGGTGATCTTGAGCTTCTCATAAAAAGGCCGGACGACCTTGGAGCCCTGCTCGTCGAGGTCGATGCCCAGCAGGATGAGGCCGCCGCTCTCCGCGCCGGCCGCCGGCTTGTTCGCCTCGTAGATCTGCTGCATGTAAGGCATGGCCGCACGGCAGGGGACGCACCAGGTCGCCCAGAAATCGATCAGGACCGCGCCCGGATGGGTTTCCCGGACGCGCCTTTCGCCGCTGACGTTCTCGGCGATCATGAGCGTCAACCGGCCGTCCTCCATCGTGACGGTATATTCTTTGCCGTCGATATTCTTCAGGGAAAACGGGTGGAACTTCTCGCCCGGCTTCAGGAGGGCCGGGGCGGCGGATGCCGCAGCCAGCATGATCAGGGCGGCGACCAGGGTCTTTAAGCCGGATCTCATCGGCGCTCCTCTGTTCGGAAGATAGAGTCCTATAGTCTAATCCGGCTACGGCCGTTTTTCAATAGACGGCGTCCCCGTCTCCCGGCCTCAAGCCCCGGTCCGCGATCTTAAAAGGCCGGACCTATCTCCTCTTTCTGTCGAAGGCCCTCCATGCCTCTGCTTGATCCTCTGGGCCGAGACCTTGGCTTCCTTGGCTGCGGGTTCGATGGACCTCCTGAGCTTCTGCTCGTTGAAGGCCTGACGGCTCGCGTCCCTCTTGATGACTTCAATCATTACCTCTCTCCCCTCCTCGAGGAATTGCCGAACTTGCGTTCCGGCGCCCCGCATTTCGGTTGAACAAAGACCGGGACTCTGAAGCATTAATCAAGAAATTTGCCAACATTGGAAAGGCGATCATGCCGCGGCCGGCCTGGAGGTCGAGGCGGAGGCGCGCGGCGGCTTCCGTCTCGAAAAATGGAATGAAACGCCAAAAAGCAGGACGGCTGGCGACGTCGTCGCCGGCCTAAACCCCGGCGGGCGGTTGACAGCCCCGCGGGCCTCTCATAAAATGAACGCCAAACGCGGGAAGAACGGGAGGCCGTGGCGGTTCCCGCGGCGAGGTGAATGATGTATGCCGTCGGCATCGATTCCGGAACGCAGGGCACCAAGGCCCTCGTGGTGGATTTTGAGAGCGGGTGCGTCCTCGGCCGGGGCTATGCCCCGCACACCATGGTCCCCGGACTTCCGCCGGGCGCAAGCGAGCAGGAGCCGCGGACCTGGGTCGAAGCCACGGAGATCGCGCTGGGAACGGCCCTCGAGAAATCTGCGGTGGACCGGAAGAAGATCGTGTCGCTCGGCGTATCGGGCCAACAGCACGGCTTCGTCCCGCTCGATGCGAGGAGACGCCCTCTCCGGCCGGCCAAGCTCTGGAACGACACCTCGACGTTCCGGGAGACCGAGGCTCTCGTCGCCCGCCTCGGGGGCCGGAAGACGTTCATCCGCAAGCTCGGCCTAAGCCTGGCCGTCGGCTTCACGGCCTCGAAGGTCCTCTGGCTCAAAGACCATGAGCCGGAGAATTTCAGAAGACTGGCGACCGTCCTCCTCCCCCATAACTACCTGAACCTCCACCTGACGGGCCTGGCCCACATGGAATTCGGCGACGCCTCGGGGACGGGGCTCATGGACATCCGGCGGCTCAGGTGGAGCGAGGAGGCGGCCGGCGCCGTCGACCCCTCGCTGATCGGAAAGCTCCCGGCCTTGAGCCATCCCCGCGAGCCGGTCGGTTTCATACGGAAAGCCATCGCGTCGAGGTTCGGCCTGGGGCGCGTCCTCGTCTCGGCCGGGGGCGGCGACAACATGATGGGCGCGATCGGTACGGGCAACGTGGTCCCCGGAGTCTCGACGGCCAGCCTCGGTACGTCCGGGACGATCTATTCCTATTCGGAGCGCGCCTTCGTCGACCCCGAGGGCGAGATCGCCGCGTTCTGCGACAGCACGGGCGGCTGGCTGCCTCTTCTCTGCACGATGAACGTCACCAACACGACGGAGATCGTCAAATCGCTGTTCAGGCTGACCAACGCCGGCCTCGAGGCGCTGGCCGGGAAGGCCGCTCCGGGGTCAGGCGGCCTAGTCTTTCTCCCCTTCGTGGACGGCGAACGGGTCCCAGTCCTCCCCTTTTCAAGCGCGGTGTTCTTCGGGCTCGACCGGAAAACGTTCGACGCCGCCCATCTGGCGCGGGCCGTCATGGAAGGGACGATCCTCGACCTCGGCTACGGATTCGCCCGCATGCGGGCGCTCGGACTCCGGCCGGCCGAGATCCGAGCGACGGGCGGGGGGGCCAGGAGCCGCCTCTGGCTCCAGATCGCGGCCGACATCCTGGGGACGCCGGTCGTGACCCTGAGGGAACAGGAGGCGGCCGCCTACGGCGGGGCCCTTCAGTCCATCTGGTGCTATTTCCTCGAGAAGGGAGAGCGGGTCCGCATCGGGGAGCTCACGGACAGGTTCGTGGCCCTGGACCGCCTCGCCGCGAGGCCCGACCCGAAAAACGCGCCGGTCTACGAGGCCCTGCAGGAAAGATTCAATTCCCTCTGGAGGACGCTCGTCCCGGAATTCCGGGCGCGCCGGAAGGAGTCCGGGCGCTTCTGACCTTCCCGGCTCAGTGCTTGTGAAGGTCCTTGTGCATGATCTTGCGGATCTCGTGGAGCCGATCGTGCGCCGGAAGCCCGGCCAGCTGCTTGTTCATGAACTCGTCGTTTTCGGCTTCGAGCATGCGGGCAACGTAGTCAATGACCGGCGGCGGGAAAGCCCCGTCCCGCTCATAGAGCTCCCGCTTCTGGAGGAGGAGCCGGCTCGATTCGACGCAGCTCGCCGGCAGGGCGGGAAGCTTTTTGAGGAGCTCCTTGTCCGAGAAGACATTCCCCTTGACGTACAGCCGCTCGGCCAGTTCGAGGGGGCCATAGTCCTTGAAGAGGGAAAGGTCGCCCCGGAAGGCCCAGTTGGTGGCCACCACGATCCCGGCCAGGGCGAGGTGAACTAGGGCGCTGCCGTCCGGGCTCCGGAACTCCACGGTTTGACGTCCGCCGCTCACGTCCCGGCACTCCCCGGCCTCCCGGGGATTGGCTTTCTTCGTCAGGTTGGCCACGTTCGCCCATCCCAAGGGGACCCGGATGAGGGCGCTGCGGTTGAGGTCGCTCCAGCAGACCCGCGTCGGCGCCTCGTGGTTCGGGACCAGGCGGAGATAGGCGGATGACACCGTGTTCCCGAAGGCCGTCAGGGTATCCGCGTACTCGCACAACCCGCCGATGAGCTTGCGCGCCGCCTCGGACAGCCGGCCGTCGGGGGCACTCATGATGTTTTTTCCGTTTTTGACGAGCTCGAGATGGAAATGGAGGCCGTTGCCGGCGACGCCCTCCTCGATCTTCGGCGTGAAGGTCGCGATCGCGCCGTGCCGGAAGGCTGTGTTCCGTATGATCCACCGCCCGACGACGAGGGCGTCGGCCATTTCCTCGATCGGCCGCGGCAGGTATTCGATCTCCATCTGCTCGGCGCGACGCCCTTGGATCTCTTCGACGTCGCTCCATACCCGCTCGACGGACCCCACCTCGCTGTGCGCGTATTTGACGGCCCCGGTGACCTGGGTGATGTGGCGGACCATTTCGTTGACGATCGCGCCGCCCTTGATGAAGGGCGGGGCGGCGTGGTAATTGCCCGGCGGCTGAGCCGGATACGCCCTGTCCCCCGGCTGGGTCAGAAGGAAGAACTCGAGCTCTCCCAGGGCGTGGAGCTCGAGACCCGTCCCCGACCGGAACAGCCCGGTGGCCCGGGCCAGGATGTTGTCCAGCGTGAAGGGGGCCGGCGTGCCGTCCTTCGTGAAATAGCGGCAGACGAGGCCGAGGCTGCCCGCGTCGAACGGGTCGAGGAAGGCCGTGCGGAACTGGGGAACGATGTAGAGATCGGAGAGAGACAGGTCGACGAGGCCCTTGAAGAGCGACGACCCGTCCACTCGTTCCCCTTCGGCCAGGACGGCCTCGATCTGTCCGCGGGAGCCGGCCGGGATCTCGAGCCGTTTCATCTTTCCGTCCAGGGCGGTGTAATGGAAGGTGACGCGTTCGATCACCCGCTTCTCAATGATTTTCAGCATATCGGCCCGGACGAAATCCCTGGCGGGCTTGTCGAGGATCACCGACAGGGGGTTGGCCAGGGCATAGGGCAGTGTCTGATCCGGCATGGTATATCGCTCCTCGCTCGAGATCGAAAGACACTCATTCTAAAGGAAAAGGCCGGCCGGGTCAAACGCGCCGGGTGGCTTCCCCGCCGGGCAGTCTCCCCCCGCGTTCAATAGAGAAGATACGGCTTGCGGAGCTCGGCGAAGGCCGCCAATCCGGGCCTCAAGCCTTCGATGATCGTCCGGACCGCCGTCCCCGCTTCCAGGGCTTCCCGGATCCGCGGCGTCCCCATGGCCTTGTCGAAATAGTCCCGGTGGAACTCGAACCGGCCGGGGTCCATGTCGCGGACCGTCTTGATAATATCGAGGGCGGTCTCGAACGACCGGTAGAGCGAACGATCGGTCACGTGGAGCTGGCAGCCCCCGCAGAGCCGGCCCTCGAACTTGGAAAACGTCGGCGTGAACCAGGCCTCCCGGAAGATAACCCCCGGGAGCCCGAGGGCATTGAGCCGGGCCGCCAGCTCGTGACCATCGATCCAGGGCGCGCCGAAGGTCTCGAATGGCCTCGTCGTTCCCCGTCCCTCTGAGATGTTCGTCCCCTCGAGCGAGACCTGGCCCGGGTAAACAGTGGCCGTATCGAGCGTCGGCATATTGGGGGACGGCATGATCCAGGGGAGGCCGGTCTGGTCGAACCACATGGTCCTCGTCCAGCCCTCCATCGGGATGACGGTCAATTTCGCCTTTCGGGGAAGGAAGCGGTCGTTGAAAAGCCGCGCCAGCTCACCCAGGGTCAGGCCGTGACGCTCGGGGATCGGATAGAGGCCGAGGAATGAGCTCCAGGCCGGATACTCGAGGATGGGACCCTCTATATCCACTCCGTCGAGCGGGTTGGGACGGTCGAGGACGACGAACTCGGTCCCGTTCTCGGCGCAGGCCTGCATGACGTAGGCCATCGTCGCGATGTACGTATAGACCCGGGTCCCGACGTCCTGGAGATCACAGACGAAGACGTCGATGTCCCCGACCATGGCGCCTTCGGGCTTCTTGCCCGCAGACCGGGTGTCGTAGGACCGCATGTATTCATCGATGTGCCTGAGCATCCCGGGCTCGGGCTTCATGGATTGGCCGTAGAGGCTGAAAACCGGCAAATGGGACTTCCGGTCGTAATAAAAGGGCACGTATTCTCCGGCCTGAGCGTCGCCGCGGACGCCGTGCTCGGGCCCGTAGAGGGCGACGAGCTTGATCTCCGGCCGCTCGAGGAACAAGTCGATCGTGCTCCGGAGATGGCTGTCCGTCCCCGTCGGATTGGTGAGGAGGCCGACCTTCTTCCCTCTGACGAGATCGAGGTGCTTGTCGAGAAAGACCTCGACCCCGAGCCTCACTCGGAGGGGCCCGGCCGCCGCTCCCGTCCCCGTCCGGGACGAGCAGGCCGAGGAAGAGAAGGAAAGGGCCGCGGCGACCAGCAGAATGGCCTTCAGAGATTTCGGAGAGATGCCCGGGAGCCCGGGTCGGAGTCGCTGATGCATGGCAGGCCGTCCTCGCCGGCGATTTCCGCCTCCGATAAGAATATCAGCACCCTCCCCGAGGAGTCAAATGCCTGCGAGCCCCCGCTCGGGTTGATTCCGGGCCCGAAATCGTTTATAAACTGGGAGGGGTTCTCAGGGCCCCATGAGGGAATGGGCATAGGGGCGATGAAAGACCGGCAGTTGAAACACGGCCTCGTTTTCGGATTGGTTTTCCTGGCCGCCGCGCTCCTAGCTTCGGCCGCCGACGTCCCCTGCGTTTGGACAGGCATCGCGAAGATCACGGCCATCGGCGACCTCCACGGCGATTACGACAATTTCGTCCAGATCCTCAAGGGCACGCATCTCGTCGACGGAGACCTCCATTGGGCAGCTGGGAACATCCATCTCGTCCAAACGGGCGACATCATGGACCGGGGCACGCAAGCCCGCCAGATCCTCGACCTGCTCATGCGCCTCGAGAAGGAGGCCCCGGAGACCGGCGGCATGGTTCACGTCCTCCTCGGCAACCACGAAGAGATGAACATCACGGGGATCTCCCTCGACTATCCGACCTACGTCACCGTAGAACAGTTCGTCTCCTTCCTGCCGGAAGAGTTCCGAAAGGCCCGGGAGGCCGCTTACATCTCGCGTCTGCGCGGCGATGAAAAAACCCTGGCGATGGCCCAGGGGCTGGACCTCTCCTCCGATGCGGTACGGGCCTACTGGACGGACCTCATGAGGAACAATGCCGCGGCCAGGAGGGCCTACGTCGCCGGCTTCAACGAGACGTACGGAAAATGGCTTGCCGAAAAGAACGCCGTCATTAAGATCGACGATATCGTCTTCTGCCATGGCGGCATCAGCGAGAAGTACTCGACCTGGTCGCTCCACGAGATCAATTCGACGCTTCGCCGGGAGCTCCGGCTTTTTCAGGGGTACGGCAGCAGGGACCCGCGGGAGTTCCCGAGGGCCTTCCGGCCGGAGATGGTCTACGCCCAGGACAGCCCTCTCTGGTACCGGGGCCTGGCTTTGATGGACGAGAAGTCGTCGGTCAAAGAGATCGACCGCATCCTGGCCAATCTCAAGGCCCGCGTCATGGTCGTCGGCCATACCCGGTACGAATCCGGCGGCTCCAGCCCCGTCATCCCTGACCTCAACAACCTCAGCCGGTTCCACGGGAAGGTTTACATCATCGACACGGGCATCTCCAGCGTCTATGGGGGCATCCTCTCGGCGCTCGTCATTGAAGGCGAGACGATCACCCTATGGGAGCCCCGCGGAGAGGTCATCACGCAGGCCCCGGCGCCAGCCTCCCCGGAGCGGCACGCCCCGCTCTCGCCTCAGGAGTCCGAGACGTACCTCAAGACAGCCGCCGTCCTCGCGGTTCAAAAGGAGTCCGTCAGCGGCCGGACAGCCCCCTGGAAGATCAAGCTGGAGAGCGACGGCAACATCCGCCAGGCGCTCTTCAAGTACATCAACCGGCCGAGGCCCGACCCCATCCCGGACAGTTACAAATACGAGCTTGCGGCCTATAAGCTCAACTCCTATCTCGGGCTTGAGTTCGTCCCGCCGGTCGTGGAGAGGGAGATCGAGGGGATCCCGGGCTCGCTCCAGGTGTTCGTGGAAAACGCGGTCAGTATGGAACGCGTGAAAGGAAAAAACCTCCATCCTCCCGAGGCGAAAGCGTTCGCCGGGGACATGGACGACCTGAAGGTCTTCGAGAACCTCGTCCGCGATTCCTGCACGAACGACCGGGACACGTTGATCCAGCAGCCGGACTGGAGGCTTTTCCGGGTCGATTTCAGCGAGGCTTTCGCGCCCGATAACGAGACCGTCCCGGGCTGCGAGATCGTCCGCTGTTCGCGGAAGCTCTACGGAGCGCTCGACGGCTGGGCCGAGGCCGAGGTCGCCCGGCTCCTGTCTCCCTATCTCAACGCGGATGAGATTCGGGCCCTCAACGCCCGCAGGAACCTGATCGTCCGGTCCATCAAGGACCGCATCCGGAGCAAAGGGGAAGGCGCCGTTCTGTTCTGATCGGTTCGGTCGGACAAAGAGGTGGAAATGGCCGGTCCCGACGGTTGACCATCGAGGAATGCGACTTATGATTCTTGACGATGCGGGACCGGCCGGAAGGTTCTCCATGAAGCGTTTCAGCGTATTCGTCTTATCGATGCTCTTCCTGGTCCTCGGCCCGGGCCGCCTGTTCGGCCAGTTCACGCCCGAGGAGATCGCGCGCCGGCCCGAGATGGAGCAATTCCTCCTCACCTCGGACATCGTCCACTCCGAGCCGGTCGGAGAGGGCGTCACCCATCCCTACCGGCTCACCCTCAGGAAGGGCGGCCGGGAAGCCACGGCTTTCTGGAAAAACCCGCGCGGCATGATGAACGGTTATCTGGAGGGCTGGCAATATGAGATCGCCGCCTACCGGCTGGACAAACTCATCGGGCTGGATATGGTCCCCGTCACGGTCGAAAGGGAATTCAACGGCAAGCCGGGGGACTTGTCCCTCTCCGCCGACCACACGCACAGCCTCCTCCAAATCGACGAGCTGAAGATCCCGATCCCGGCGGAGGCCGTGCCCCGCGTCGAAAAGATGAAGTGGCTCGCCCGGGCCTGGGATAGCCTCGTCGGCAACGACGACCGGACCCAGCAGAACGTCCTTTATACCGAAGATTGGCGGATGATCCTCATCGATCACTCCCGGGCCTTCCGGTCCACGGGGGAATTCGCGAAGCGGCTGATGTACGGGGCCGACGGCATCAAGAAGGCGGCCGACGGGCACGCCTTCCTCTTCCGCCGGCTTCCCCGCCGGTTCTACGAGCGGATCACGGCGCTGACCTTCGAGGCCATCCGGTCGGCCGTCGGAGAAACCCTCACCGATAAGGAGATCCGCGCCGTGCTCGTGAGGCGCGATCTCCTGGTCAGGGAGATCGACGCCCAAATCCGGCGAACGGGCGCGGCCGACGTGTTGTACGATTGATTCACCCGGAATTGTTCCGGAATCGCATACATCCGAAGGGAGGGTCAAAATGAGAAAAACCTGGATCGTCGTCGCCTTTCTCGTCTTGTGGGCCGCCCTCCAGGCGCCCGCACTCCTCGCCCAGTTCACGCCCGAGGAGCTGGCCTTGCGGCCGCAGGAGGAGGAGTTCCTCAAGGCCGCCGAGATCGTCGGCCAGGAACAGCTCGGAGGCGTCGAAGCCGTCACGAACCCCTGGGTCCTGACGCTCAAGCAGGGCGATGTCACGCACAAGGCCCTGTGGAAAAACGCCGAGGGGCGGATGCACGGTTATATCGAAGGCTGGCAATACGAGATCGCCGCTTACCTGTTGGACAAGGACCTCGGTCTCAACATGGTCCCGCCGACGGTTGAGCGCCGCTTCCGGGGTGACCGCGGGTCCTGCCAGTACTGGGTCGACGACACGATGTCGCTCAAGTACCGGACCGAGCACAACATCAAGATGCCGTCCTACAGGGTCTTCAATTGGGACCGGGCGACCTACCTCCAGCGGTTTTTCGACAACCTCATCGCCAACGAAGACCGCCACCAGAACCAGATCCTGATCACCAAGGACTGGCGCATGATCCTGATCGACCACTCGAGGACCTTCCGGACGTCCAAGAAGTTCACGGACAGGCTCATTTATACGGAAAAGCACCCGGAGGGGCCGAAGCTCATGAGCGAGCTGCCGCGGGCGATCGTCGAGAAAGTCAAGGCCCTGACGTTCGAAGGGATCCGGTCCGTCGTCGGCACATACCTGACGGACGAGGAAATCCGGGACGTGCTTGTCCGCCGGGACCTCATCCTCAAGGAGATCGACAAGCTGATCAAAAAGTACGGCGAATCCAACGTCCTGTACTGAGCCGCACCGGCTCCTAGAGCTTCTTGAAGACCCGGAGGACGTTCTCGTCTCCGCGCCGCTCGAACGAATATCCGTCCATAAGCGTCTTGAAGAGGAAAATGCCGTAGCCGCCCCTCTGCCCCCGACGGATCTTCTCTTCGAGGTCGGGGGCCGCCTTCTCGCCGGGGTCGAAGGGGATCCCCGTGTCCCGGAACTCCATATAGAACGTCCCGTCTTCGCTCCACAGGCGCACGGAGACCTCGCCTTTTCCGGCGGGATAGGCATACATGGCGATGTTGACGAAGATCTCATGGAGCGAGAGCTCGAGCTTGAGCTCGGTTTCCTCCGTCACCGTCAAGCCGCGTAGACGCTCGCGCAGGAAGGCCCGGACGCGCTCGGCCTCGGCCAAGTCCGCCGAGATTTTCAGCTCGTCCGGCCGGAACGCGATCAAGGCGCCATCTCCGGAATCGTTCCGGGCGCCTTCCGCTTGACGACGACGATGGTCATGTCGTCGCCCGGTTCCGCGCAGTCCCCGAAGTTCGAAACGTCTTCATAAACCCTGGCGATGATCTCGCGGGCCGGGAGAGCGGCGGCCTTCCGGAGCGTGGCCGCCAGTCTCTCCTCGCCGAACTCCTCCTTGCCCGCGTTCCGGCACTCGATGATCCCGTCCGTGAACAGGCAGAGGATTTCGCCGGGCTCCAGGCGGGCGGTTTTCATTTCGAAGGCCGCGGACGTGAACATGCCCAGGCAGAAGCCCGTGGTCCCGAGGGCCCGGACATTCCCGTCGGATTCCACGATCAGGGGCGGGTTGTGGCCGGCGTTGACGTAGGTCAGGTCTCCGCTCTCTCTATCGAGGACGGCCATGAAAAACGAGACGAACGAATGGCTGTCCGTGCTGCCATGGACGAGGCCGTTCAACATGGCGGCGAGGGCTGACAGGTTCTCGCTGACGGGGATGGCGGTGTGCAGAGAGCCCGTGACGTTGGCCATGAGGAAGGCGGCGGGAATTCCGGTGCCCGAGACGTCGGCGATGACGAGCGCCAAACGGTCCGCCCTGATGGGGATGAAATCGTAGAAATCGCCGCCGACCTCGCGGCAGGCCTTCGAGCTGCCGCTGATGTCAAAGGGCTCGAAGACGGGGTCGGCCTGGGGCAGGAACTGACTCTGGATCCGCGCCGCCAGCTCGATTTCCCGCTCGTGGTCCCTTTCCTTCGCCGCGATCTCCTCGAGCCGCGCGTTCTGGATCTTGATGGCCGCGAGGTTCGCGAGGAGGGTGAGGAGCTTCAGGTCCTCCTTCGTGAACTGGCCGATGAGGGAGGCCCGGTCGCAGTAGATCAGGCCGATAATCTCCTCGTTGTTGTAGAGGGGGACGCACATGGCCGAATGGATCTGAGCCTGGATGACGCTAACCTGCATCTTCAGCTGGTCGTTCGACTGAATGTCCGAGATCAGGATCGCCGAATTTTTCTCCAGGGCCGTCTGAACGATGCTCCGGCTGACGAGGATGTTCTGCGTCCGGAGAGGATGGCTCTGGACGCGGACGACCCTCTGGACGAGCTCGCCGGTCCGCCCCTCTTTGAGCATCAGGACTCCCCGGTCCATGGGGATATGCCCGATGATGAGGTCCATGATGTGCTCCAGGAGCTTGTCGAGGGCCATGTGGTAGATGAGAGCCCGGCTCACCTCGCCCATGACCTCGACCGACCGCGCGTCCGCAGGGAACGGGCTTTCGTCCACGCCGCCCCCGGGTCCCACGGGGATCGAGGACTTCGGGGGCCTCCTGAGGATGTCCTTGACCTGGATGATCGTGTTCGAGGCGTGCGTGAACGTCGTCCCGGGAACGATCTCCACGCTGGTCTGATATTCCCTGTCAAAAACAATCTCGGTCTCGCCGATCTTGATCTTGTTCCCCCTGACGAGGCCCACCCGGCCGGTGATCCGGCGGCCGTCGACGAACGTCCCGTTCTTGCTTCCCAGGTCCTCGATGGCATAGCCCTCTTCCGCGGGAAGGATGACGGCATGGCAGCTCGAGCTGTACAGGTCCGTCAGGACGATGTCGTTCGTGGCGGAGCGGCCGAGGCGCACCTCGCGCTCTCCGAGGATGTAGCTGAACGCCTCTCCCTTTTTCGGCTGGATGAAAAGCTCAGGCATCGCGGTCCCTCGATGTCATTCTAAACAACCGCGGGGCCCAATTCAACCGGCGCCCGGAGGCGGCCCGGTCGAGGCGGCGGCGGAGCTTCCGCAGAACGCTCAATCTCTGCTCCTGGGGCAGGTCCTCGATCAGCGGAAAGAGATAGGTCTTGAGGTTCCTGTTCAGGATGTTGTCGAGAAGCTCGAGGGAGTGATCGACGGACTTCGCCGTCCCCTTGAGGATGTTCTGGTAGGCTTTGGCGATGTCGTCGGGAGCGTAGATGAGCGTCAAGAGGTCGAAGATCCGCTTGATCCGCAGTTCCAGGAGCGCGGCTCTGCCGAGTGCCGCGCCGTCCGACCCTCCGGGAGATTCCTCTCCCCCCTTCCCCAGAATCAGCGCATAACAGGCCCTGACGATCGAGTACACCGCTTCCAGGATCTTTTTCTTCTTGAAAAGGACCACCGGCCGGTCGGCCCGGATCCGGAAGAGCGCGTCCACGAGCTCCTGCTCCATCTCGCCTCGGCCGCGGCTCAGCTCCTCGGTCAGAATGTCGGCGGCCCTCTGACCGCCCGTCCTGGCCAGGACCTCGGGAATCGCCCTCCTGACCTCGAGACTTTCCTTATCGCTCTCGAGGTGCCGTCGCAACGTGTCATCGATCTCCGGGCCGTAGGCCGCCAGCGCGGCCTGAGCCGCCTGCCGGGTCGTGGGCTGGCCGAGGTGAGGGAGGATGAGAGGGAGATGAGCTTTGTGCCGGTGGACGGCTGCGCTGCCCAGCGCGTAGTTGAGGACTTCCGCAGAGGGGTCCTCGAGGAGACGCCTCAGGGATCGCATGACCTCCGGCGTCGGCTCCATCAGCCCCGCGAGGAGCGCGGCCTCCATCCGCGACATTTCCGGCGACGCCGGGCCGTCGACGATCTCCGCCAGCTTGGAGTGCATGACGGTCTTGAAGGAGTCCAGGTGCAGGACCTCCGAGATCACCGTCACGAGGTCCGCGTCGGGCGCCTCTTCCTCGATCTCGCGGAAGGGCGCCTCACCGCCGACGTCGAGGAGGGAATCCAAGGAGCGGGCCTTGATCTCGTCCTCCCTGAAGGCGAGGGCCTCCCGGAGCTCGGGAGTCAGCTTGTCGCTGCGCACCATCCGGAACAGGTTCATCAGGTACAGGGTCGAGCTCCTCTCCCGGCTCTGAAGAAGGTCGACGATGGGCGCCACGGAATCGACGTCGACGTGGGCCTCAAGTTTTTTGTGCGCCTCCTGCCAAAGCTTCCTGAGGTCCTTCTTCAACACACCGACATATCGGGCATAAATGACGCCGGCGAGCGTGATCCACAGGCCGGCGAAGCCGATCACGAAATAGGCGATCAGCCGGACCTGTACAACGGGGTCCCTATAGCTGAACGACAGAGCGCGGTAGAGGACCCAGTACAGGACCGCGCCGAAGCCCACGGCGAACTTGTTGACGAACATGTCAATGAAGACCTTCGCCTTGTACTTGACCGCCGCCGGGACGGGGATGTAGAGGAGCTCCCGGACTGACTGGGTAATAGTGTTATCGAAGGTCTTGTCGCTCCCTCGCATGAAGCAGGCCCAGGCCATTAGCCCCACCCCCGCCGCCGGCAGGAGGAAAAGCGAGACTGTCCCGAGGATCAGGACGATCGGGGCGACGTACACGGCCAGGCGGACACCGAACGTCTTCAAGAGTCGGCTCGTCGTGGCTAGGTGGACGGCCGCGGAAACGACCAGGATCCAGAAAAAGAAGGAGCCGAGAAACGACGTCCTGAGCAAATCGTTGTCGATCTGGGCCTTCACGACGCTCTTGAACTGGTAGTTGACGAGGGCCCCGACGACCGTGGCCGAGAACAGGAGCGCGGCGAGGACGCGGAGATAGTCGTGCCTGCGCACGGTCCTGAGGCTATCGAAATATCCGACCCGCTGTCCCGATGCGGCCCGGGCGGCGTCCGAGCCCTCGGGGATCTTCCTCGCCTGGCCGTAAACGCGCCGGATGGCGACCAGCATCAGGACGAGGACCGCCGTGCAGACCAGAAGGAGGCTGGTAGGGCCGACGACCCGGCCGAGGAGCCACATAAGGAGCGCCCCGCCGATCCCCCCGAAGAGCCCCCCGGTGACCAGGAAGCCGATGGTCCTTTTAGCCTGGTGAAGCGTGAAGACGTCGTTGACGGCGATCCAGAAATGGGTCACCGTCATGACGATGAAGAGATCGGCCCAGAAGCTGAAGACGATGACCGGGGCCGGCCAGGAATCCTTGATGGTGACGAGAAGCGGGACAGCGCCGAGGAGGCCCGAGGAGTCCACCGTCGGGGACAGGACGAGGTCCCGGGCGTTCATGTTGAAGACGAGCCAGAAGATGATGAGGTTCGAGGCGAAGAACAGGACCGTCCGCGCGGCGTGGGTCCGGCGCGGCAGCCGGGTGAGGAGCCGGGCGTTGAAGGCCGCAGCCAGGCCAATCAGCCCGACGGTGATGAGGTCCGGGTACGGCCACAGCCGGGGGTTGATCCCGATCAGGAACGTCTCTTCGACGACCTTGATGATGTAGATCGAGAAGGTAATCAGGAAGAAATAGGCAAACAGGCTGAGCGCGGCCCGAGACTCGTCCGGCCGGAGATCGAAGAACCTGTGAAGGATCCGATAGAGCCGGCCGTCATCCAACAGACGCCCCCCTGTTCAGGCCCGCGACGATCAGGGCTCGCCGAACGTCTTTAACGCCGCGGAGCAGTCCTCGAAAACCTCGAGGACCTTGATCAGACCCGTGACCTGGAGGACGATATAAAGCTTCTTGGAGATGCGGCACAGCTTGAGGTGCCCGCCCAGGTTGTGGATCGAGATGTAACTCGCCAGGATTTCGCCGATGCCGAAACTGTCGATGAATCCTACCCTGTCGAGGTTCAGGATCACGTTTCTCTTGCCCTTCTCGAGCTCGGCCTTGACGAACTGGTGGAGAGTCGCTTCCGCGGGTCGCGTGATCTCTCCGTCGATGTCGAAGATGACGACGTTGCCGACTTCCCGGGTCTGGATGTCCATGGCCTCCCGCCTCTCGTAGAGTGTTTATCAGAAGCCCCGGGGAAAGTCAATACGGCCCCGGGGGCGCCGGACGGGACAGCGCCGCCCGCATCTGCTACAATGCAGTCGAAAGGAGTTCCCCATGCCGCTCATCGAGATCCACCTCCTCGAGGGCCGGACCGACGACCAGAAAAAGGCCCTGCTGGCGTCCGTCACCCGGGCTGTCCAGGAATCCGTCGGCGCTCCGCTCGAAACGATCCGCGTCTGGATCCAGGAATTCTCGCCGAAAGAATACATGGCCGCCGGCGTCCTCGCGGCGGACAGGAGAAAGTGAGAGGCCGGTCTAGTCTTCGGACGAGGCAGACGGCCTGGCGAACCTCTTCCGGACGAAATAAACCGGGATGCCGAGGACGACGATCATCAATCCCGGGAAGGTGTAGCCCGGTTTGTAGATGAGCAAATCGACGGCGATCGCGAACGCGGCGATGACATAGATCGCGGGCAGGACGGGATATCCCCAGGCCTTGTACGGGCGCTCGGCGTCGGGCCTCTTTTTCCTGAGGATGAAGATTCCCGTGACGATCAAAACGAAAAAGAGCAGGACGGCAAAGATGACATAATCCAGGAGCTGGCTATAGGTCCCTGACAGGCACAGCAGACTGGCCCAGACGCACTGGACGGCGAGGGCCGTCCCGGGCACGGAATTCTTATTCAGCTTACCCGTTCCACTGAAGAACAGGCCGTCTCGGGCCATCGCGTAGAAGACCCGGGCCCCGGCCAGGATCTGTCCGTTGGTGCAACCGAAAGTCGAGACCATGATCAAGACGGCCATGATGGTGGCCGAGGGCGCTCCGAAGATCATGGACGCGGCCGCCGTCCCGACCCTGTCGTCTGCGGCGAATTGGATGCCCCGCCCCAAGGCCGTCGCCGCATCGGGGCTGCCGTGCACGGGCAGGCTGAGGACATAGGCCAGGTTGGCCAGAACGTAGAAGAGGATAACGATCCCGGCGCCCAGGGCGAGGCTCAGGGGGATGTTCTTCCGGGGGTTCTTCACCTCGCCGGCGATGTAAGTCACCTGATACCAGGAGTCCGAGGCGAACAGCGAGCCGACCATGGCGGCGCCAATGGCCGCTAGGACGATCATCCCCGTCAGCGGCTGGACCGACAGGATCTTACCGTCAGCCAGATGCATCCAACTCCCCTTCCAGAGGTTGGCCAGGTTCGCCTTGATGGCCGCGGCGTTGGCCCCGATGGCAAAGCCGAGGACGATGAGCCCGAGGAGGGCGGCCGTCTTCGCCACCGTGAAGATCCCCTGAATCGTCTTTCCGGTCCGCAGGCCGCGCATATTGAGGTACGTCAGCAGGACCAGGGTCCCGATGGCCAGAAGTTGGGCCGCGGAGACCTTCAGCCCGAACACAATGATGAGGATGTGGGTCTCGCTGAACCAGGGAATGAGGAGGGCCGTGAACTTGGCGAAGGCCACGCAGATCGCGGCGATCGTCCCGGTTTGAATGACCAGGAAGGTCGTCCAGCCGTAAAGGAACGCGACGAGGGGATTGTAGGCTTCCCTCAGGTAGATGTAGAGCCCTCCGACCTGGGGCATCATGCCCGCGAGCTCGCCGTAGCTCAGGGCGCCGATAACGGTCACGACGCCGGTGATGACCCAGACAAGGAGCAGGAGCCCGGCGGAACCTACGGTCCGGGCGATGTCCGCGCTGACGATGAAGATGCCCGAGCCGATCATGGCCCCCATGACGATCATCATGGAGTCGAAAAGGGTCATCTCCCTCTTGAAACGGCGGCCCTCCGTCTCGGGCGAGGCGGCGATGTTCGAGGGATTCGTGCTCATCCGGTCCTCCTGAACTCAGCCCTTCGGCCCGGCCCCCGCGGCCAGCCGCTGCTGACTCTTGCGAATGCCGTAGGTGAAATAGATGACCAAACCGATCGCCATCCAAACGAGGAGGCGGAGCCACGTGTCCTTGGGCAGGCCGGACATCAGGTAGATGCAGCTCAGGATGCCCATGAGGGGCACGAACGGGACGAGCGGGGTCCGGAACGGGCGCACGATCTCGGGATGGGTATAGCGCAGGACGAGGACGCCGCCGCAGACGATGACAAAGGCGAACAGCGTCCCGATGCTGACAAGCTCCCCGACGATACCGATCGGCAGGAGAGAGGCCGCGACGCCGACGACGAGCCCGGTGACGACCGTCGTCACATAGGGCGTGTGAAATTTCGGATGGACCCGGGCCGCGATCGGGGGGAGGAGGCCGTCCTTGGCCATGGTAAAGAAGATCCTCGGCTGGCCGATGAGCTGGACCATCATGACCGAGACGAGACCGAAGATGGCGCCGAGCTTGACCAGCGGCGAGAGCCACATCAATCTCATCGCGTCGATGGCCACGGCCACGGGGGCGGCCGTGTTGAGCCTGGTATAAGGGACGACGCCCGTCAGGACGAGGGAAAAGACGATGTAGAGGGCCGTGCAGGCAAAAAGGCTGCCGAGGATGCCGACGGGCATGTCCTTCTTCGGGTTCCTGGCCTCCTGGGCGGCCGTTGAGACGGCGTCGAAGCCGAGGTAGGCGAAAAACATAACCCCGGCCCCGCGGAGGATGCCGCTCAGACCGAAGAAGCCGAACCGGCCCTGGTTCGGCGGGATGAAAGGCCTCCAAAGGGCCGGCTTGAGGAAGAACAGCCCGGCGCCGATGAAGATGAGGATGATCGCGATCTTGAGAAAGACGATGACGGAGTTGACCGTCGCCGATTCCTTGATGCCGAGGACGAGGACGATTGTGATCAGGGCGATGATGAGCGCCGCCGGGAGGTTGAACAAGGCGCCGGTCCTCGTCCAGGCGGCTGTCTGGGGGTTGAAGGAGAAGGGCGCTGCGGCCAGCGAGCCGGGGAACCTGATTCCCAGGTTCGTCTCGAGAAAGCTCACCATGTAGCCCGACCAGCCGATGGCGACCGTCGTCGCGCCCAGCGAATACTCGAGGATGAGGTCCCAACCAATGATCCAGGCAAAGATCTCCCCCAGCGTGGAATAAGCGTAAGTGTAAGCGCTGCCGGCGATGGGGATGAGGGAGGCGAACTCCGCGTAGCAGAGCCCGGCGAAGGAGCACGTCAGGCCGGCGAGGATGAAGGAGAGCGTCACCGCAGGGCCCGCATATTCGGCCGCGGCATGGCCGGTGATGACGAAGATCCCCGCCCCGACGATCGCCCCGACGCCCATAAAGATAAGATGCCAGGCGCCGAGGACCCTTTTTAGGCCGGAGGCTTCCGAGCTGGCTTCCCGGGTGAGCTGGTCAAGGGTTTTCGTCGCGAACAGGCGGCTCTTCATCGTCCTTCTCCGGGAAAGGACCCGGGGGCCGCTGGCCGCCGTTCGCTGGGCTTCCGTGTCAGACGCATCATAAGACGCCAGATTTTAATATAAAGCACGAGAAGGGGTCAAACCGAAGGTGACATCCCGGAGGAGTGTCCGGCCCAGCTGAAGCCGGCCCATGATCCTGACCGCGTCCTCCAGGAGGGCGACGCTTCCGTCATGGAGATACGGGGCCGTCATGCGGACGTCCCTCAGAGGCGGGACCTTGACTCTCCCCCCGGTCGGCGCTATTGTCTGGCCGTGGCAGGCGCAAAATCTTTACGGCTTTCATCATAGGGGTGTCTCGGTCGTGCTCAAGCGGACGCTGGCGTTCCTCCTGGCCATACTCATTATCGCCCTGGGCATCGGCCTCCTCACGATTCTTTTCAACACGCCCAACGGCCGGCAGAGGAGGGCCATGGAGAAGATGCGGCGCGACGAAAGCCGGCTGGCCGGCGGCTTCGATGTCCTGGTCATTCAGTCGGGGTACAGGGTGAGGAAGACCGAAGGGCACGACATCTATATTCCGGCCCTTCTCGTGCGGGCCACGAACATCTCCAGTGAGACTTCGAAAGCGGCCGGCATCAGGGCCGAGTTCCTCCGGAAAGGCGAGATTTTTTGCGCCGCCGACAGCCGGATCCCGGAGCTCAACTCCGGCGAGAGCTCGGAGATCTGGCTGAAGTGCATAGATCTCGTCGGCTTCGGCTCCATCGCGCGGGGGCTGTCGCTGGCCGAGACGACCGAAGCGACGGAATACCGGATTAGCCTGGAGGCGCGGAATGTGACCGTCACCGTCCTCGAGGGCACGCTGAGGACGGAGTTTTTTTAGAGGGCCCGGCGGAGGAGAGCGCGACTGGAGAGGCTGTCTGGCCCGTTATCCCTTACTGCGTATACCGCCACAGGTCGTTGAGCCAGCCCTGATTGCCTGTAGCGTCCAGGCCGTTCCCGCCGAAGAGCCAGAGGTTGCCGCTCGAATCGATCCAGGAAACGGCCGAATCCCGGGCCCCAGGCACGTTCGATGTCGAGGCCGTCCCCTGTACTCCGAAGATGCCGGACTGGTTGATGGAGCTGGCACCGGACACCCAGGTCCACTCCTGCGCGGCAGGAACGTACCTCCACAGATCATTGAGCCAGCCCTGGTTGCTAGCCGAGTCGTAGCCCCACCCCCCGAAGAGCCAGAGATTGCCGCTCGAATCGATCCAGGAGACCGCCGAATGTCTGGCCCCGGGCACGTTCGACGAGGCGGGAGACCCCTGCGTGCCGTAGGTGCCGGACTGGCCTTCGGAGCTGCTCCCGGACACCCAGGTCCATTCCAGGGTCGCCGGGTCGAACTCCCACAGGTCGTTGAGCCAGCCTTCTGCGCCCGCGGAATCCAGTCCGTCCCCGCCGAAGAGCCAGAGGTTGCCGCTCGAATCGATCCAGGAAACGGCCGAATCCCGGCCTCCAGGGACGTTCGTGGTCGCGGCCGTGCTCATCGTCCCGTAAATGCCTGCCTCGCCTGAGGAACTGCTCCCGGACACCCAGGTCCATTCGAGCGTCGAGGGATTGTATTCCCAGAGGTCGTTGAGCCACCCCAAATTTCCCGAAATATCGTAGCCCCATCCGCCGAATAGCCAGAAATTGCCGGTCGAATTGACCCAAGATATGGCCCCGGATCTGGCCCCGGGAACCGCGACGTCCGGCGTTCCGTAGTTTCCCGCTTGGCCGACCGTATCGCTGCCGGACATCCAAGTCCATTCGAGGGTCGAGGGGTCATATTTCCATAGGTCGTTGAGAGCGCCGAGGTTCCCGGCCGAATCGTGCCCTGTGCCCCCGAAAAGCCAGAGCTTGCCGTTCGCATCGATCCACGAAACGGCGCCTTCCCGGGCCCCCGGGACGTTCGACGTCCCTGCCGTCCGCAAGGTGCCGTAGCTGCCGGCCTGATAGACCGTGCTGCTGCCGAACATCCAGGTCCATTCGAGGGTCGCCGGGCTATACTCCCACAGGTCGTTGAGTCCGCCGAGGTTCCCGACCGAGTCGAGTCCCGTGCCCCCGAAAAGCCAGAGGTTGCCGCTCGAATCGATCCAGGAGGCGGCCCCGTCCCTGGCTCCGGGGACGTTCGAAGCGGCGGCGATGCCCTGAGTGCCGTAAATGCCGATCTCCTCCACCACGCTTTCGCCGGACATCCAGGCCCATCCGGAGGCTGTCCCCGACGACGAGCTGGAACTCGTCTGGCAGGCCATGATCAGCGCCGTGAATGAAAGAATCAGTATCGCCGGTTTCCATGTGTTCTTCATAATGCGACCTCGCCGATCCTATCTTCCCCGAGCCGGTTCGAAAGCGATGATATCGCGCCCTCCGGACCGATGTCAACAATAGCGGGGACGGATCAGAGGACGGCCCAGTCTCTCATCGCTCCCGCGAAGTCTGTCCAATAGCCCGTATGCGCCGTGCAGAGCACGGAGACGCCCTTCAGCCGCGAAAGCCTGAGGATCGACTCCCGCTGCTTGGCCCTGTCGAGCTGGATGAATCCCCGGTCCATGACGGCGCGGCCTCGCTTGAGATTCAGGATGTCGCCGACGACGAGAACGGAGCCGTTGACGAGATACGACATCGATCCGGCGGTATGACCGGGAGTGGAGAGGCACTGGACCGTGGCGCCGCCGATCGGGAGGACCTGGTTGTCGTCGAGGGGCTCATAGGCGACGGGGAGCGGCTTGTTGTACATGAATCCAAAAAAGCGGGGGGTGGTGCGGTCGAGCATGGCCGCCTCGGCCTTCGGGAGATAGACCTTCGCTGCCGGGAAAGCAGCCAGCCCCCCGATGTGGTCCCGGTCGGAATGCGTCAGGAAGACGTGGGCGACCTTTTTCGGATCAAGGCCGAGCCTCCCAAACTCCGCGAGGGCGGCTTTGGCGTTCGTGCCGGTGTCGAACGCGACGAGCGTCCCGCCGGCATCGAAGACGTACATCGCGACAAACCCCAGTTTGACGAAAAAGAGGTTCGCCGAGATCAGACCGCTCGGCTGCTTTTTATCCGCCATCCTGACCTCCTCGGGCTGGCCCGGAGTCGCCGGCGAAACGTATCCCGCCGGAAGGCGGCCGCAAATCGGACCACGACGGCGTCCCAGGCTCGCCCGCGACCAATTTACCCCTATGAAGAGAGATTCTCAAGTCTCGAGCCGCACCTCTTGCAAGTGAAGCCGCCGCGGTGGAGAACGGTTCACCGGATTTCGGGGGCGGGCCGATTATTGACACGACTCCGCGTTGGTCAATATCATGAGCTCCATGAGGAAGCGTATTCAATCGGTATTGCTTTCCGCGATCGTCTTGTTGTCGGCTTCGGTGGCGGTCACGTCCATTTCCGGGAGCAGCACCGGGCCTTCTCCGCCGCCCGGGGAAACCGCCGGAGGCTGGATGAAGTACGCCGGCAATCCTGTCTTCGGCGGAAAGTACGGAACCTGTTTTGACGTCTCGGTGCTGAAGGAGGACGGGATATACCGTATGTGGCTGTCCTGGCGGCCCAAGAAGAGCCTCGCCCTGGTGGAAAGCCAAGACGGCATCCATTGGACGGAACCGCCGAAGATTGTTCTCGGGCCGCGCCCCGAATCCGGCTGGGAAGACGATATCAACCGTCCGGCGATACTCAAACTCGCGGACGGCTACCATCTCTGGTACACGGGCCAAGCCAAGGGCCACTCCTGGATCGGCTACGCCACGAGCGCCGGCGGCATCATCTGGAAGCGCAGGAGTGGAAAACCCGTTCTCTCCCCGGAGAAAGGTTGGGAACAAGCGGCCGTGATGTGCCCCGATGTCCTCTGGGACAAGAGAGCCGGGCAATTCCGGATGTGGTATTCCGCCGGCGAACAATACGAGCCCGATGCCATCGGATACGCCACGAGCCCCGACGGCCTGATCTGGACAAAGTACCCGGCAAACCCGGTCTTCAGGCCGGACCCCTCCTCCCCGTGGGACCAGGACAAAGTCACAGCGGCCCAAGTGATTAGGCGGGGCGATTGGTACCTGATGTTTTATATAGGCTTCCGCGACCGCGACCACGCGCAGATCGGCGCGGCGCGTTCGAGAGACGGTCTCACCAATTGGCAGCGGCTCCCTTCCAATCCCATCATCCGCCCTGGGCGGGATAGCTGGGACGGCGACGCCTGCTACAAGCCGTTCGCTATTTTCGACGGCCGGCAATGGCTCCTCTGGTACAACGGGCGGCGGGGAGATCTTGAACAGATCGGCCTGGCCTTGCACCCGGGAGAAACCCTGGGATTCTGAGCCCGAAGGACCTCATTCCTGAAAACTGTGCCCCTGGAAATGTCCGTTTTGCGACAAACGGATATGAGATTTCGGAATTCGTGACGGAAAACTGACATCTCGGCTGGAGGAGTCTTGCGGGATGAGGGCCGGTCCCCTATTGTTTTATCTGGATAGTGGTCACAGAATAGGGCAGAGTTCCAGAAGCCAAACCGTAGTTGGCTATCGTCGTCAACACGCCAGTGGTCGAGTCAATGCTATAGGCTGAGACCGAAGGGACAGTCAGATTCACCACATAGGCGAACTTGCCCGTGGGGTCAACCGCGACAGATAACGGGTTGGACGCCGCGGCAAAAGGCGAGCCTGCGATTTCTGTCAAAATGCCGGTGGTCGAGTCGATAGCAAAGGCTGAAACGGTGGCCGAACCATAATTCGCCACATAGGCGAACTTACCCGTGGGGTCAACTGCAATAGAAACGGGAGATGTCCCCGCGGCAAAAGGCGAGCCCGCGATTTCCGTCAAAGCGCCCGTGGCAGAATTGATGGAATAGGCAAAGATATTCACCTTATATGCCTGAGACTCATTCGCCACATAGGCGAACTTGCCTGTCGGGTCAATTGTTACAAAAGCGGGCCCCTCCCCTGTGGAAAAAGGCGAGCCTGCGATCTCCGTCAAAGCCCCCGTGGTCGAGTCAATAGTATAAGCAGAGACATTGTTCGAACCTGCATTCGGCACATAGGCAAATTTGCCCGTTGGGTCAATTGCGACAGATACAGGCTCGGTCCCTGCTGTAAAGGGCGAACCTGATATCGTCGTCAAAGCCCCCGTGGTCGAGTTGATGCTATAGGCAGAGATATTGTTCGAACCAGGATTCGACGCATACGCAAACTTGCCGGTAGGTTCAGCCGCTACAAAACAAACCGCTTGCCCCGCGGCAAAAGGCGAGCCTGCGATCTCTGTTAAAGCTCCGGTGGTCGGGTCGATGGTATAGGCTGAAATGCTGTTCGTTCCGGCATTCGACACATAGGCGAAGTAATTGTAGCCCGTCGGTGGTGTCGCCCCTCCATTGCTGCTCCCGCCGGCGCATGCCAAATAGGGCACAACAATCAATACCGATACGACGGCCCTTTCCAGCATAGCCTTCATTCGGGTTCCTCCTTTTAAGCGGAAGCCTGACAAACCCTGATCGACTCTAAGGAGAAGCCGCTCCCGATTTAATATGCGCATCAGGTTGAAGAACACCCCCATCCGACGCCCGGATTTTTTTCAATTGGCGAAATAACCGGCCCGGTTCGAGACCCGATAGTTCTTTCCCTTGATCGAGACCTTGATCTCCTTGAATTTCCCGTCGGCCCGATAATCAGCCGGAGAGTAATAGATGAGGTAGTAGTTCTCCGTGGCCGTCACGGCCTTGCGGAAGGCCGCGAAGGGATTGCCCGATGCCTCCGTGATCCCTCCAGTGATGCGCGCGATATCCTGGAATACGCTAAAGATCGGCGAGGACATATCCTTCAGAGGCATGCCGCTGCGCATTTGCTCTTCGACGTCCCGGCCCGCAGCGTTCATCTTAGACTGCGTAAGATAGATAAAATGGGCCGTGACAGAGGCGTCGGAGAACATTCTCTCGATGTCTTTGGGGGTGACCTCCGTACTCCTGTTGATTTCCATGGCCGCCATGTCGGCGAGGTAGCGCTCCTCCGGCGGCAGGGATTCGTCGCCGAAATAGCCGAATAGCGACGAGATGTCGCTGATGAGCTCCTTCTCGTAGAACAGAAAGATATATTTCTGTCCCTCCAGGGGTTTTAGCTTCTCGGCCATCCGGCGCATCGCCGCCGGGTCGATCCCGATCCGATCCCTCAACTGCCGGACGACTTCATTGATCATCATCACTTTCTGGTCTCGATTTGGATCTGGGGATTGGTACATTGTGGCCCCGGACATGCCCCCCATGTCTAGCAGCAGGTCCTTAATTTCGCCCAGAAGTATCTTGAATTCCATTGCCCCGGCGAGGATGTCCTTCCGCAGCCGGCCCTTGAGCTGGTCGGCTATGACTGGCCGCGGCAGACGGGCCAGGGCCTCCGGCTTGAAACGGTACGTGGCCCGTGGCGTGATCACGGTCAGCGAATCCCCGGGCTCGATGACCTGATTGAAAAAATAGTCGATGGCCTCATCCAGTTTGGGCATAGGATCGAGGACCTCGAACTCTAGGACGATTGTCCGTCCCGTTTTCGGGGCGAGCGTGCCCGCCACGGGTGCGGTCGGACCCGGAGTCTCCTCCTTTCGAATATTCGTTTTCCGGACGAAATAGAGGCCGACAATGCGCTGGGGCTTGCCGTTCTCCAAGACCTCGAAATCATTGATGGTCAGATCGTCAACGAACCGGTCGCCGTCGAAGACCCGGACCGGCACCTCGACGTTAACGACTCCGGTCGTGTAGTGGAGCTCCTGCGAACGGAGGGTCGCTATCAGGAAGACACAGGCGGCCGGGAAGAGGAAC
>Ga0187770_10000024_pt1 | contig 68127 bp, 55 predicted proteins | sample 0116_SJ02_MP02_2_FD_133154 | JGI IMG/M metagenome (GOLD analysis project Ga0187770, IMG submission 133154) | Tropical peat soil microbial communities from peatlands in Department of Meta, Colombia - 0116_SJ02_MP02_20_MG | ecosystem: Environmental > Terrestrial > Soil > Wetlands > Peat | place...
ATGACGCGCGCTTCCGACATCAGCGCTTGGCCGTCAACGACTTTCAACCCCTCGTGCTGCAAGGCGAACAATACTGGCGGTTCGATGATGTCGATGCCGACCGGCTCTTTGTGCAGGCCACGCATTTCCAACTCAATGCGAATTTTCTTGGCCACGTCTTCGGCGCGGCCCATCTCCGGCGTCATGGCGCCGCGGAGCATGGATATTCCTGGCCGCGAGCGCTCGCCCAGCCAAGGGCAATTCAGCTGGTGATGTTTGGCGGCAGAGCCGAAATCCCACAGGATGGGCTCGTCATTCTGCGGCAGCAGCGTGAAGCGATTGGCCTTGTCCTGCGCCCAGGTTCCGATGTGCGTGGCGGTGATGTAACGCACGTTGTTCATGTCGAAACAGAGCAGAGAGCCCATCGACGACTTCTTTAGCAGGTCTTTGGTTTTTTGCAGGCGCTCGCGTCGCAGCCGGTCGAAATCGATCCGGTTTTCCCAATCCACCGCCATCGTCCCGTGAGTTTTGAGTGCCATAAATCCTCCCGCTACGCCTTCCCGCACATCTCGCGCGCTGCCTTGTACACGTTTTCTTCCGTCGGTACCGTCACATCTTCGAGCGGCGGAGAGAACGGAATGGGCACGTGCCTGGCTCCCATCCGTTTCACGGGCGCGTCGAGATCATAGAACGCGCCCTCGGCGATCACCGCAGCGATTTCGGACGTCACGCCATAGCGGCCATAGCCCTCATCCAAGACGATCGCGCGCGAAGTTTTCTTCACCGAATCAAGGATCGTCTTTTCATCGAGCGGCCACGTTGTGCGCGGATCGACCACCTCCGGGCTGATGCCGTCTTTTTCCAGCAATATCGCCGCCCCCAGCGCAACCTGCACCATGCTGCTGGTGGCGATGAAGGTGATGTCGTCACCTTGACGCTTCACGTCGGCCACACCGAGCGGAATCGTATAATCCTCGGCCGGGACCGGGCCTTTTAGCTTGTACATCATTTTATCTTCGAAAAAGATCACAGGATTCTCGTCACGAATGGCGGTTTTCAGCAGTCCCTTTGCGTCGTAAGGCGTCGACGGTAGGACGACCTTCAATCCCGGTACATGGCTGAACCACGCGTGCAGCGACTGCGAGTGCTGCGCCGCCGAGCGCCGCGTTGCGCCGAGCGTGGTGCGCATCACCATGGGCACTTTCCAACGTCCGCCCGACATGTAGTGAACCTTGGCGGCCTGGTTGACCACCTGGTCCATGGTCAGCGTGAGAAAATCGCCGAACATAATGTCGACGACCGGGCGCAGACCGGTCATCGCCGCACCGACTCCTATGCCGGTAAAACCAGCTTCGGAGATCGGTGTGTCGATCACGCGCTCACGGCCGAACTCCTCTACGAGCCCGGAAAGAACCTTGAAGGGCGTTCCCGCCTCGGCCACGTCCTCTCCGAGAATGCAGACGCGAGAATCGCGGCGCATTTCTTCGGCGAGCGCTTCGCGTACAGCTTGCGCCAACGTGAGTTCGCGGTCGTTGCTGATGCGATCAGGCATACACATCCCGGTCGACCTGGTCAGGGCTGGGATAGGCTGCATCGATGGCGAACTTCACGGCCGCTTCCATCTCTTTGCGCGCTTCGACCGCGATGCGCTCCAGGTCCGCCACATCGGCGTAACCCTGAGCAACCAGCCAAGTTCCGTGCAGTTTGATCGGATCGCGCTCCGTCTTCCACAGCTGCTCTTCCTGCTTCGAACGGTAGTATTCGCGGTTGATGTCGCCCACGTGATGGCCGCTGTAGCGGTAGGTATCGGCCTGCAAGAACGCCGGGCCTCCGCCAGCACGAGCACGACTCACCAGCCGCGTCGCGACTTCATTCACCGCGCGCACATTTTGGCCGTCGACGGAAACCGCCTCTAAGCCAAAAGCTCCCGCGCGGCCGAGGATGGTACCGGCCGTGGTCTCGCTATAATGCGTGTATTCGTTGTAGAGATTGTTCTCGCAGACGTAGATGACGGGCAGCTTCCAGAGTTGCGCCAGGTTCATCACTTCATAAAGCGAGCCCTGCCCGAGCGCGCCTTCCCCGAAAAAACAAATTGCAACGCGACCGTTGCCCAGCCGCTTCGCAGCGAAAGCAGCGCCCGTAGCGATGCCCACACTGCCGCCAACGATCGCATTGGCGCCGAGGTTGCCGGTCGCCGGATCGGCGATGTGCATGGAGCCGCCCTTGCCGCGGCAGTATCCGGCTTCCTTTCCCAACAGCTCAGCGAACATGCGATCAGGCGATGCGCCTTTCGCCAGGCAGTGGCCGTGGCCGCGGTGCGTGCTGGTGATGTAGTCGTCGAGGCGCAGCCCCTCGCAAATTCCCACCGCGACGGCCTCTTCGCCGCTGTAAAGATGCGCCAGCCCTGGCATCAGGGCGCGCGTGTAAAGCTCGTTCACCTGCTCTTCGAACAGGCGAATCCTCACCATCTGGCGGTAAGCGCGCCGCCACGTGTCCTTCTTACTCGCAGCTTCGCGGTTGAGTTCGTTCTTGGAGAGAGCGGTCGTCACTGCTTCTTGCCTCCGGAGGTCACAGGCGTAGTCACGCCCGCCATCGCCGCCAGCACGTCGAACACGCAGGCGAAATCATATTTCGTCCAGCCCATGCCGCGGGCTGCAGTCAGGAATTCGTTGCTGACTGCGGTGGTCGGCAGCGGCACATCGAGCTGCCGGCCAAGTTCCATGGCCAGCACCATGTCTTTCTGCATCATGTTGACGTCGAACCAGGCTTCCTCCGGCTGCTGCAACACGAATGGACCGCGATATTGAATCATCGGCGAGGCGATCGCACTGTGCGTCAGCACATCCACGGCGACTTCGCGCGCGATTCCGCTTTTCTCCGCCAGCAGCACGCCTTCGGAAAACGCCATCATCTGCACTGCGAGGCTCAGGTTCGTGGCAATCTTCATGCACAAGGCCAGACCGTTGTCGCCGACGTGCGTGACCTTGGGGCCGATATCGAGCAGTAGCGGCTTGATCTTGTCGAAAGTTTCTTTCCTGCCTCCGACCATCACCGACAATTTTCCTTCCTGCAACGTAATGACGCTGCCGGATACCGGTGAATCCGCCATGTCGGCGCCGAGTGCACGCACTTTGGCAGCGAGGGCGCGGCTCACCGCGGGCGCCACAGTGCTCATGTCGATGAAAATTTTCCCGGCGCTAAGGCCGGCCAGTATGCCATCAGGCCCTTCCGTAACGGCCTGAATCGCCGCCGAGTTTGTGACCATGGCAAAGGTATAGTCCGACGCGCTGGCCACGGCCCGCGGCGAATCGGCCCACTGCATGCCCTTCTCCACCAGCCATTGCGCTTTGGCGCGCGTCCGGTTGTAGCCCGTGACACTGTGCCCCTTGCCCAGAAGCCGGTTCACCATCTGGCTTCCCATCACTCCCAGGCCGATAAATCCTACCTTCGCCATCCGCCACTGCCTCCGGGCATTCGCTGGTTTCTAATGTGTGTGTTTGCCGCTGTGCTTGCCTGCCGGCGACTTGCTGTCCTCGCGCACTTGCTCCAGGTGAGCGCGCATGGCTCTGCGAGCGTCGTCGGCATTGTGGCGCTCGACTGCGTCCAGAATTCGTTTGTGATGTATCTGGCCGCGTTCGGGGCCGCCTGGAACCTGGAATATTCGCAGCCGCTGCTCCCGCAGAAGTCCGACGATCGAATCCAGCAAGGAGAGAATAAGAGGATTGGCTGCGCCTTCCGCGAGCGCCAGATGAAAATCCAGATCAGCTTCGATGTAGGCATCCGGGTCCTGCCCTGCGCGATCCATGGTTGCGACCGCTTCTCGCATGGTTGCCAGTTCCGGCTCCTGGATGCGCTGCGCCGCTAAGGCTGCGATCTCCGGCTCAAGAATCGCCCTCACTTCTGCAAGATGCGTGGAGCCTTCCGGTTGCCCGATCTTCACCATGAGGTCGAGCGATTGCCGGACCGCTTGGGTCGTGCCGTCTGTGATGAAAGTGCCGCGGCCGGAGTAGGCTTCGACCAGACCCTTTTCGCGCAGAGCCTTGACGGCCTCGCGCACGGCAGTGCGGCTTACGCCGAACCGCTGCGCCAATTCGCGCTCGGCGGGAAGTTGATCGCCGGGTTTGAGCGAGCCCCGGACAATGGATTCCTCAATCTGCTGAACGATTTGTTCGTAGAGTCGTGAGGTACGGACCAGCTTGTACAAGGCCTTGTCCCCCGCAAGGTGTGGCCCGAGACCCGAGCCGGTGGCGGTCTGGCTACTATACCGCAGATCCACAGGGCGTTGGCGGGATTGTTGGAGGGAAATCACGGTTGGTATGCGGTATGGTGGTATGACAACATACTGTACCACACGAATCTTAATCCCGCAACTTGCGGTAGGCCCTAAAGCAGACTTACTCCAGGCCCCTTCGTGACCAGCGCCGTTGGGGCTGCCGCGTTGTGGACTTCCCTTCCTAGATTCAAGAGAGTTATCTTCTTTGCTACCGAACGATCTCAAAAATGAATTTGCTTGACACTGTTTCTCCGATAGTGGTATGGCTGTCGGACCAGACAGAATCCAAGGGGGTTCTATGCTTCTGCGCTCGCGCGCGATTGTTGGCGGTTGGAACGCTGCATCCCGGCTCCTGCTTATGGCTGTCGCGACGCTTCTGTTTTCCCTTCCCGCTCCCTCGCAGTCCACTGCCGGCCGCATTTTAGGAACTGTGACGGACCAGAGCGGAGCTGCCGTCGCTGGGGCGACCGTTATCGTCACCGATACGCAGCGCGCTACTTCTCGCCGACTCGCCACCGACGACACCGGTTCCTACGCTGCACCCGACCTGCAGCCTGGTACTTACAAAATCCGGTTCGAGGCGAAGGGCTTCAAGAGCGTCGAGCGCCCGAGCATCCAGATCGAAGTCGCGACCGACGTGCGCGTAGATATCTCTCTGCAGCCAGGGCAGGTGACCGAGACGGTCGTCGTGGTAGCGGAAGTCCCCTTGTTGAACACGACCTCGGCCACGCTCGGCGGCACGCTGAGCAACGAGGAAATAAACGATCTCCCGCTCAACGGCCGCAACTATCAGAATCTTCTTCAGCTTCGTCCCGGCGTGATGCGGTATCCCGGCGGTGGATTCTCGACCACCAGCGCCAATGGTCTGCGGGCAGAAGACAACGCCTACCTTATCGATGGCCTCTACAACACTGAACCGTTTTCGGGCCAGGGGGTCATCAACGGCTCTGGAGTCGTCGGTGATTCCGCTACGATTCTGCCGATTGATGCCATCCAGGAGTTCAACCTGCAACAAAACCCTCCGGCTGAATATGGCTGGAAGCCAGGCGCGATTGTGAACGTGGGCTTGAAATCGGGCACTAACACCTTGCACGGCACGGCATTTGCCTTCGGCCGTGATGGGTCCCTGGACGCGCGCAACTACTTTAATACTCCACCGGCGGCGAAGGTCGGCAGGAGTCTGGAGCAATTCGGCGGAAGTCTGGGCGGAGCAATCGTTAGGGACAGGGCCTTCTTCTTCGGCTCGTATGAAGGTCAGCGTTATGACATCGGGAACACCTACCTGGTGACCACGCCGTCGATGGTGGCGATCACGAACAACAACGGGACTTGCACCTATGTTACAGGCGACTGCGCCAACAGCATTCCCAACGCCATCGCCGATTTGGAGCAGGCAATTGCTCACGGCGTTATTGACCTCCACGGAAGCGCTGTGTTAATCAGCCCAGAGAGTCAAAAGCTCTCCGGTTGCACCGTGACGGGTTCTGGTGTGGGAGCCACAGTCTCTTGCAACGGTTCCGGGTTTCCCATTAACAGCAATCCAAGCCCCAACTTTGTCCAGGGATTTCCCAATGTGGCTAATACCGACGACGCCGTGGGCAAGATTGATGTCCGCCTAAACGATCGTCATTCCATCAGCGGAACGTACTTCTTCGGCAATAACTCCGGAACCGCCGAGGATTTTGCCGAACTGCAGCCGCAATGGCGGTCGAAGATCCATACTCGTGCTCAAGTAGTAGGCGGGAACTGGATCTGGACCCCGAACTCGCGATGGGTCAACGAGGCGCGTGTTGGCTACAGCCGGTTGTACCAGCCCACCTTGCCTGGGGACCTCAACACTCCAGCGTCCGCTTATGGACTTACCACGGGGGTCAGCGGTCCGTACACAGGAGGGCTGCCGCGCATTGGATTCGCCGGTGCCTTCGTCCCGGGACTGGGGGCCTTCAAGTGGCCGAAGTTTCAAGGCCCCGACACTCTGACTCAGTTCATCGATCACATTTCCTATACCATCGGCAAGCACTCCGTGAAGTTCGGCGGTGAGCTGCGGCGTGACGGGGTGAGCGGCGGGGCTTTCGGCAACGCGCGAGGGAGCCTCACTATTTTAGGAGGCGTGGCCATAACGGCGGGGGCCGGTTCCACCGCCCTGGAAGACTTCTTCGCCGGAGATCCCTTCAAAGCATCAGTGCAGGTCGGCGATCCTACCCGTCAGCTTCACGATTGGGCCTATAGCTTGTTCCTTCAGGACGACTGGCGCGCGACCAAGAACCTGACCCTGAACTACGGACTGCGGTATGAGTTCAGTTCGGTCATCAAGGAAGCCCATAACCGGCTGGGAAACTTCGATCCCACCTCGGCGAGCGGTGTGATTCAGGTCGGCGTCAACGGCGTGAGCCGTCCGTACAATTCCGATCCCAAGGATTTCGGCCCACACCTTGGTTTCGCCTGGGATCTCACGGGCAAAGGCAACACCGTGATCCGGGGCGGAGCCAGCCTAATGTACGAAGTCGTCAACTGGGAGTCATTCCTCGCCTTCAATAACAGTTACGGGCTCGCCAACATCCCGACGGGGGCGGTCATAGCCAACACGGGCCTAGCCAATCAGCAGACCGCCGGAGGCACGATCACGGCAGGGAATCTGGCGATTCCTCCGCTTCTCCCGCAATGGGACAGCAGCACGCCGCTCTACGGCCCGAACCTTAGTAGCAGCGCGATCAATTGCGATCCGATCTTAGGCGGGGGGCCCTGCCCGATCATGAGCGTGGCTAAGAATCTGACCACACCCTATGTCTGGAACTACACCCTGAACCTGCAGCGTGCGTTTACGCCGACGATTTCGCTGGAGGTTGCCTATGTGGGAAACCACGGGACGAATCTCACCAGCATTCGAGACATCAATCAGGAGGCCCTGGGTTCAAACTCGCAAACGACGCGCCCGTACAACGTACAGTTTCCCTGGTGGAGCAACATCTTCCAGATGGGCAACCTCTACAAATCAAACTACAACGGCCTGCAGACAACGTTGACGTCGAGGAACTATCACGGTCTGAGCGCTGTCATTGGCTACACGTACTCGCATTCGCTCGACGACGTGGGCGCCAACTGGGACTTCGGAGCCGGCTACGGACTGCCGCAGGACTCGACCAATGTCGGCCGCGAGTATGCCAACAGTGACTTCGACATTCGCCACCGCCTGACGATCTCGGCGACCTACGCCATACCGGGAAAGAAGGGCTTTGGACAGATGCTGGAAGGCTGGGAGATCAATACGATCACTACCCTTCAGAGTGCGCAACCATGGGGAGTCATCGACCTGACCAGCGGTCTGTTAGGAATTGGCGGCCTGCCAGTTAGCCCGCCGCAGAATACGCCCCAACGCTGGGACTTTTTCGGCAATCCGCAGGATTTCAAGTCCGGATCTACCCCGATTCCGTGCTATGGCTTTCCCGGGTCGCCCTGTAACCCGACCATCCCAACAGCATGTACGAGCGCTGCCACCGCTGTGGGAAGTTCGCTTGCCGGGCTCGGTTGTTATATGAAAGGAAATTCAGTCTTGATTCCGCCGCCTGCCGGACAGGTCGGAACCATGGGGCGCAATCTTTTCCCCGATTCCGGATTCCGCAGTCTGGACTTTTCCGTTGCCAAGAACTGGCACTTCGGGGAGCGCGTCCACGCGCAGTTCCGAGCGGAGTTCTTCAACATTCTGAATCACCCCAATTTTGCCAACCCCTACGGAGGCCAGAACGGTTACGGCAACAACGACCCCGTCGCCGCGCCTTCGTTATTCGGTTGCGGATGCGAAACTCCGGACGTCGCCGCGGCGAATCCTGCGATCGGTTCCGGAGGACCTCGATCTATACAACTCGCGCTGAAGTTCAATTTCTAGTTCAACTCATGGGAGCAAATGGGGGCCGGACGCATGACTGTCCGCCCTTTTTCACTGAGTTGAACTCGTGAGCGAGACGGACAAGAGATGAAATAGGACACGCTCTGTGAAGAACGCTGCAATTCTACGGCTGATGGCCTGTTTGGCGGGTATTGTGATCCTTGCGCCCACGGCCCCGGCCCAGGAAAAAGTTCGCCGCGAACGCACCATCGACGAGATCAAAGTTGAAGCCATTCATCGCGCCGAAGTCGGCCAATATCCGCTGATCGGACTCGATCCGGCCGACGTCAAGGAAGCTTTCGAAAGCATTCACACTTCCGACAAAGATGAATGGGCGGCCGGGTTCGTGCACGTGGGGGATCGTTACTTCAACGAGGCGAAGTCGCTCGAGAAAACTGATCCGACCAAGGCCAATGCCGATTACATTCGCGCCTGGCGTCTCTACTCCTTCGGCCGCTGGCCGATTCCGGCATCGCCGGGCAAGCAGCGCTCCTACGAAAAGGCCATCGAGGCATTTCTCGATCACGCCAGGTTCTACGATCCGCCGCTCGAAGTCGTACACATTCCGTTTGAAGGCAAAGAGATCATCGGCTACCTGCGTCTGCCCAAGAATGCGACAGGCCAGATTCCAGGAAAGGTGCCGCTGGTCATCGCGGTGAATGGTCTCGATAGCCGCAAGGAAGATCTGACTGAAAGTTTCGGCGCGATCCTGCCCTTTGGCGTCGGCTATCTCGCCGTCGACGGACCCGGAACCGGCCAGGCGCCGATCAAGGTCAGCGAAAATTCGGAGCGCATGCTCTCCCGAGTGATTGACTATGCGCAGTCGCGCCCGGAGATCGACAAGGATCGCATCGCCATGCACGGCGTGAGTTGGGGCGCGTATTGGGCCACAAAAATGGCGATCGTCGAGCGTGGCCGCCTGCTTGGCTGCAGCGCGCAGTCGCCACCGGTCGATCACTTCTTTCAAAAAGAATTCCTGATGAACTCACTCCTGGGCAACCGCGAATATCTGTTCGATCAGGTGCCCGCGCTGATGAACATTCTCGAAGGTGTCCACACGCTCGACGAAATGGGCGACTACCTGCCGAGAATGTCGCTGGTGCGCCAGGGACTGCTCGGCAAGCCGATGGCGCCCATGCTCATTCTCGCGGGCGTGAACGACACGCAAGTTCCCATCGACGACGAGTATCTGCTGCTCAGCAAAGGCGACGTGCCGAAAGAAGCCTGGATCAACCCCCACGGCGGACATTTAGGAAGGCAGGCCGGAGTCTGGCCCGATCCCAGGATCTTCAAAGAGGTGATCATTCCCTGGCTGGTGAAGACGCTTCAGGCCCGGCGAACTAGGTGCGCTGCCTCTGCTTTCCCTGGCAGTGCCGCTGAATTCCGCCATGGTTGTTTTGAAAGCCCGAGTCGTCAGACGTTCGAGCGGCCATTTGCGCAACTCTTCTGAAAGCACTTCGATCCCCCACGAACCGCCGTACCCAGCATCTTGATTTCCCAAATTAGCCGGAACTCCCATCTTCGGCGGGAACAGAGAGCACACCAGCTGTCTTTTGCAACTCACGTAACTTGAACCGCTGCAGTTTGCCGGTTGCGGTCTTAGGAAGGTCCGGCAAATACTCAATCCAGTGGGGTCTCTTGTAACTGCTTAGTCTCTGCCCAACCCAATCTTGAAGCTCTGTTCGCAAGCTATCGGTCGGGACAAAATCGTTATTTAGCACCACGTACGCAGCTGGCTTGAGAAGGCCAGCCGCGTCTTCGCGAGCCACCACGGCCGCTTCTCGCACCGCGGGATGAGCAATCAAGGCGCTTTCGACTTGAGCGGGACTGAGCCAGCGCCCACTTACCTTGAACAAATCGTCGGCCCGGCCCGCGTACCAGAAATATCCATCCAGATCCTGGTAATACTCATCTCCCGTGCGGAACCAGGCTCCTGCAAACGTAGCTTTCGTTTTTTCGTGCTGGTTCCAGTAGCCCGTGCAGGTTGAATCCGCTTTAACCAGCAGGTGTCCAATTTCACCGGTTGTAACGGGCATTCCTTCTTCGTTCACGATCTTCGCCTCATATCCCGGAATAACCCTTCCACTCGATCCCGGCCGAACCTGCCCAGGAGAATTTGCGAGGACCATGTGCAGAGTCTCAGTCGATCCCCAGGCATCGAGAATTTCAATGCCAAAGCGCTGCTTGAATCGTTCAAACAGGGCAGCCGGCAATGATTCCCCGGCCGAAATCGCGTGTCGAATACTGGAAAGATTAAACTCTTTTCCGTCCTCACGCTGAGACGCTAACAAACCAGCGTAGTTCGTGGGCACCGAGAAGAACAAAGTTGGACGATAGCGCCCGATGTCCGCGAAAATGCCCGCAGGAGTCGGGCGGGCCGGTGAAAGAATCGTTGTAGCACCGCAGTAGAGCGGAAAATATCCGGCATTGCCGAGTCCGTACGCGAAGAACAAGCGCGCCACGCTATAGCAGCGGTCGGATTCATTCATCCGCAGGATACCCTTCGCGTATGCCTCCGAGCAGGCCACCATATCGTGGTGGAGATGAACACATCCCTTAGGAGCGCCCGTGCTTCCTGATGAATAAAGCCAGAACGCCGTGTCATCTTTGCTGGTGGGCTCCGGCTGGAGTTCCGGAGACGCCGCTTTCATCAATTCACTCAGATTGGCAAACTGGGTGGTGGTCTTGCCGACCAGAACAATTTCTTTCAAGTAGCGCAGCCGATCACGCGAAAGCTGCTGGATTTCCGGCAGGCAAGCGTCGCTGACGACCGCAATCCGCGCCCGCGTGTCATTGAGCAGATATTCGTAGTCCTGCGCCCGCAGCCAGGGATTGATCGGCACGGCCACGGCGCCGATCTTGATTGCGCCGAAAAAGCAGTAGAGGAACTCAGGGCTATCCAGAAGCGCCAGCAGCACGCGTTGCTCGAGGTCGACACCGAGCCGACGCAGAGCGTTACCAACCCGGTTTGTACTCTCCAGCAGATCGCGATAGGACACTCGTTGATCGCCGCATTCGATCGCGATCTGCGCACCCCGGCCTTCGGCGACATGTCGGTCGACCATGACGCTGGCAACGTTGAAGGCTTCGGGCAGCTTGATCAAGGTTGCTGCAGTCCTCTCGGAATCGTTGGGGGCAAGTTCCTGTAACCCCCGATGGCGGCGGAGTATAGCACGTCGTGAATTGCCTTTGCCTCGTGGGAAACAAAAGTGATGGCGCGAAGAGTGGGCTCGATTTTCGCCTCTTCCCGCAAATCGTGGTGAAACCAGACAGAGCGATAATATCCCGTGTAACGCGGGAGGCTGCCGGAGTTATCATCTGCATATGAGAATTGGCGAACTTGCAAAGCGCGCCGGTGTGAGCGTGCAGGCTGTACGCTTCTACGAACGGCGGCGCCTCATCCGTACCCCGCGCCGGACGCCCGCTGGATATCGCATTTACACCGAGAAGGACCTTGAGACCGTCAGCGCAATCAAGAAGATGCAGCGCTTTGGTTTCAAGCTGGCGGAAATCCGGCGCGTGTTGCAGCTATGGATTTTGCCTAGCGACACGGGTGCGCCATCTCCGTATCAGGATTGCTTAGGGGAATGTCTTCGCGAGGGCTTGAGACTTGGGGAGAAAAAGCTCGAAGCCATGAACGAACAAATCCGCTGGTCCATTCAACTCCGCGATGAATTGCAACAGGCATTAAGTCACATCCGTGCTCGACTCAATGCTCCACCACCGCAGAAAGCTCAGTCAGAGCGGCCCAAGTCCCCTGGATCCGCCGCAATCGCCGCCTCCTGAATTTTTCCTTGACTCTATACCTAGGTATAGACCGGACACTAGCCTCGTCCGCTATATGAGGCCGATCCAGAACACTTGTACAAGGAGGTTTATATGCGGGAAAAGTGTGCTTTTGTCTTATCTCTATTAGTCGTTGCCATGACTCTTCCCTGTCAAGCTCAACCAGCAAGCGAACAGGAGAAAAACAAGGCTGTCGCGCGAGCGTTTTTCGAAGAGGTACTTGGCCAGGGAAAGCTCGAAAAGTATTCCGACTTCCACACCTCCGACTTTGTGGGCCATGGCTCTGAGCGCGATTTCACTCTGGTGGAAGATCTGGCGGCGGCGCGGGATGAACGCGCTGCGGTGCCCGACATGCAGTTCGTGGTCAACCACATAGTAGCCGAGGGCGACATGGTCGTTGTGCATTGGACGGCGTGGGGCACGAACACGCAGCCGGGAATGGGCCTTCCTGCAACCGGCAAACCGATCAAGACCTCAGGAGTGACCCTGTTTCGCTTCAAGGCAGGAAAGATCTCGGAAGAATGGGGCGTCTGGTGCATGCTCTCGGTTCTGAAACAGGTAGGCCTGTTGTGCACGGGCCAAGAGGCGAAGGTTCCGCCCCGCGATCCAACAAAACCATAAACTTGTCGAGCATTGGTCAACCGAGCATTGGTCAACGCATTGACCCTACCAGACGAGGAACCCAAACCACGGAGGTAAGCGCTTTGCCCAAACCATCTCGGCTCCCACGCGCGTTCTCCATCGCCAGCTTGGGCGCATTCTTCATTGCGATCTCTGAGATGGTCTTCATGGCCAGTCCATTCGCTGCCTATTTCTACAGCGCTTATTCGCCGTTCCTAACCTGGACGGAAAGCCATTCGTTCCTCGTCTGGTTAACCGAGTTCTTTGTCCCTCACCTGTCAACCCCCAACTCTATCTGGTTTGGTGTCCTGGTAAAACTCCCGAGATCCCTGGCCATCATCGGAATTGCGTCGTTCCTTGTGCATGCTGCGTATCTCTACTGGACGAAGTTCGTGAGGAAAGGGGTTGCGACGGCTTTGCTTTATGGCTACGTCCGGCACCCGCAGTACCTCAGCTTTGCAGTCGCCGGATTCGGCTTAGTCTTTTACTGGCCAAGGTTTATGAACCTCCTGCTCTTCTTCGTCATGCTGATCGCCTATTACGCACTGGCGCGTAGCGAAGAGCAGCGCATGGATAACCAGCACGGCGAGCAATACCTGACTTACAAGCGACACACGACGATGTTCATTCCGGGAGGGCTGGGAGGGAAGATGGTCGACGCCGCGCTGGGCTGGCTTCCCTGGCCCTCAATGCGCGGCTACGTTGCCTTGGGGATGTTGCTGGCTGTGGGCTTGGCGGGCGGTTTTCTATTGCGTTCCGCCAGCATCAGGAACTTGCACTATGTAGTAATGCCCAAGGCTTTGCTTGTCTTCCTGCAAGAACCCACAGACGTCACCCAGGAGAGAATCGAAGACGAGGCTGTGCGTATATTAGCCGCGCAGCCCGACCGAATGGCGGGTGTTCCGGTGTTCTACGTTCTTTCGAATAAAAAGGAACTCCGCCACTTGCTTCTCGACCCCGGCATTACGAGAGATGCCCTGAGACGCGCCAGCTTTCCGAATGCATCTTGGTATCTAGTCGAAGCATCGGCATCGTACGGTGCGGGTCGAACGATCATGAGGTCTCCCGAGGAGGCTCTTCGCGTTAGCGCAGTGCGGACGTTGCAACAGGTGTATTACGCTCCTCGGAATAGTGTGGACGGTCGTGTCGTGCCTTACGAACTTCCAGAGAACTCTTCGTATAGCCATGCGCGAATGCCGATCCTTTAGCTCGGCAGATTTCCTGCGGGCAGACCAGGATGATTACAGCCCAGACGATGTCTTTCCGGACATCGAAGGATATATGAGATAGGTAATCCTCATAGTATTTTTCTGTCTGTTTCTCAGCGTTCACGATGTCGAATGATTTAGATTGTCGGAGTTTTGGTGGACCCTTAGGCTATTCAGCGGGTCCAGCAAACAACAGCAGATTCCCATCCGGATCTTGGACAACGAAGTTCTTGGCGCCCCAAGGCTGCTTTTTGAGTCTCTGGTGAAACGTAACGTCAGCGGACTGAAACTCAAGAAACAGTAGCTTGATCTCGTCCGCTGTGGCGACGGTCATAGATACCGACAACAGTTCCTCCCGATCGCGGAGCGTCGAGTCGATTACGGGTACCGCGACACACCTGAGATTGAGACGCGCCGCGTCCCGACCGACCTGTGCATAGTAGGGAGGGTTGCCGTAACTGAGTACAAGCGAAAAGCCTAACTTCTTACAGAAAAACTCGCACGATCTCTTGATATCGGCGACAAATAATTGCGGCTCTGCACCCACAATCATCGCTTTAGATGGCGGCGATTTCGCCTTGCGCGATGTGACAGGAAGTCCAGTTTTCAGACCTTGCCAACTATCGAAGCCATGCTGTCTTGCTACCATTTCTTGCGCATCGCTGAGCTTAAAACTCGCTGCAAGAATCTCTGAGTCGGGCATGTTCAGAAAACGAGGCATAAGCCCGCGGATCTGTGCGGCGACGGGATAGTGCCGTTCGCGGTGCCATCGCAATATGAGTTTGGCTTGCTTTTTGAGGTTCTCTAGATCGGGCATGCAGGCCTCCACGACGGGATCGGGTAGGTGGGCATTGCCCTTCGGCCATGTGCCGATGCACCCTACATGCGCCGATTGCAGTATCTGCTGCCTGCCAGCAGTTGTCAATTGAGAACGACGCCACTACGGAATTGGTACCCCGCGTTTGCAGATTTTGTCTGGGATATTTGTCGGATTTGGTCCCGGTACTGCTCCAAAACGATGCGCACCAACTGACTTCGAGTGCGGACCCCGGTTTTGGAGAAGAGCTGCTGCAGAGTTGACTTAATCGATCCCTCGGAGACTCCGATCCGCGCCGCAGCCGGGAGGAGCACATTCAATCCGGCGCTGGTCCCAACCGCAGGACAGAGATTCGTTTGCTCTCGGCTACCGCCACGCGTATTCGGACACGATGGCCGCGCACCTGGAAAAAACCAAAGGGACCGCGCAAACCTTCCTTGTCCGATAGCGGTGACATCGGTCGAATGCAATGCAGTTGTCGGACCAAGTGAGGCATGCCGTCCCGCAAGATTAATTTGCGATGCCCCACCGATGTTTGAGTTGTATTTCTTTGGATCGTGGCGGCCGGACAACAACACTATCCTGAAGTTATACGGTCTCTTTAAACAGCCGACCCAAGGCGATGCCATAGGCGAACGGCCAGGCAGCTTCCAACATCCGCATCCGCAAACCACTAGTTCGTGAATTGTCTTCTATTCGGAAACTTGGCAGGAATTCGTAGTTGGCGAGAGTCGAGCTTCCCGGCCTTTTTCCGTGGGCCGAATCCCAAGCGGTCGGTCATCTAAGCTGACACCCCCTGAATGGGTTGGCTGGTGCCGGGAGGGGGAATCGAACCCCCACAGGGCTTTTGGCCCCTGCGGATTTTAAGTCCGCTGCGTCTGCCAATTTCGCCATCCCGGCAAGTTGGCCTGCCGAATTCCGCTGGTTGGCGTTTCCTGTTCCGCGTCAGATTCGTCGCTTCCGGCCCTAGTATCACACACCCTTCGCACTGCTGCCAGTTGGTGTGGTGAGGTAGCTGTGGTTGCATAGCAGCGCGGGCATTGCACAACGGTCATCGGAATCGTTTTATGCCCCACCTGCAGTTAATGCATCAGAGTCTCGCACCATAGTAACGATCTCTGAATCGGCGCAGTCGGCTATAGTCATGCCAAGGAAGAAATTACCCATTTTGAGATGCAGTGCAGCACAGATAGCCGGCCCGAACTGAAACCAATCGCCGCATTGCCCATGCGGACGAATCCTACGTCTCTCCAAGTCTCAAGCAAGCACGCACTCATTGCTGCTCTGGTCCTGATTCTTTTTTCGCTTGCGCTCTACAGTCCGGTCGCCCAGTTTCCGTTTCTCAACTATGACGATGGCCGTTATATCGGCGATAACGCTCACGTTAAAGATGGCTTGAGCTGGGCATCGGCCCACTGGGCATTCACCAGCCTCGAGGAAAGCAACTGGCATCCGGTCACATGGCTGTCGCACATGTTGGATTGTGAGATTTTCCATCTCAATCCGGGGGGACATCATTACACCAACGCGATTTGGCATTCCATCAATGTGGCGCTTTTGTTCTGGGCGCTCTACAGCGCGACCGGATTCCTGTGGCGGAGCTTGACGGTTGCTGTTCTCTTCGCCGTGCATCCGATCAATGTGGAATCCGTCGCCTGGGTTGCCGAGCGAAAAAACCTCCTCAGCCTCTTCTTCTTTCTGCTGACGCTTGCGGCTTACCAGTGGTACGCACGCAAGCCACAACTTGGCCGCTATTTGTTGGTCGCGGCTCTGTTTGCTCTGGGTCTGATGTCCAAGCCTCAAGTGATCACCCTGCCTTTCGTGTTGCTGCTTTGGGACTATTGGCCGTTGCGGCGGGTCTTGAGTCGGCCTGTGGAGTCCAGCCAACCGCAAGAGCAGTCCATCCCCGGCAAGCACGGCCCCCGCGAGCCCTGCCCGCCCAAGCCGTGTCCCTGGCTCCTCGCAGAAAAATTGCCGCTGCTGGCGCTGTGTGTGCCCAGTGCGGTGCTGACGCTGCGAGCCCAAACCGCCGCCGGCGCGGTCACGTCCTTCAACCACTATCCCCTTTCAATTCGTCTTGCCAATGCCGTTGTTTCTTATGCGAAGTATCTGGGCAAAGCGTTATGGCCTTCGCATCTGTGCGTAATGTATCCCTACCAGCCCGAAACTTTGACCAGGCTACAGATCTCGCTTTCCATCCTCTTGCTGCTCCTGATCACTGCCGCAGCCCTGCTTGCGCGCAAGCGTTATCTCATTGCTGGCTGGCTGTGGTTTTTAGGGACCTTGCTTCCGATGATCGGACTGGTACAGGTAGGAGTACAGGCTATGGCAGACAGGTACGCCTATCTGCCATTTATCGGCCTCTTCATTGCGGTTTGCTGGGGCGTGGCGGATCTTGCTGCGGATCGCTCGATTTCGCCCCACTGGCTGGCAGCACCGTCAACCGTGGCCCTTCTCGCGTTAGCTCTGGTTTCCCATCATCAACTCGGCTATTGGAGCAGCAATCTGGAGCTCTGGACGCACACAGCGGCGGTTACGACCAATAACTATGTCGCAGAAGACGAAATTGGCAACTCTTTTCTCGAGCAGGGCGATCTTGAACAAGCCATACCGCACTTCCAGGCGGCCGCGCTGATTCGTCCCTTGGACCCTCTCAGCAACTCCAATCTCGCCTTTTACAAGATGAAGCACGGCGACCTGGCGGGCGCCCTCGCGCAGTACAAGAGAGTTACGGAGATGACTGTTGACGAACGATCCCGGGCGACCGCGTTCTTCAATATGGGATCGATTTATCAGCAACGGGGCGAATTCTCTGCGGCACGAGACAATTTCCAGTCGTGTGTGAACCTTCGTCCTCGAAACGTCCGCGCCTGGATTGGCCTGGGAGCGGCATCGCAACGGGCTGGAGATGTCGATGCCGCGATCCACGCTTATTCTCAGGCGGTTGCATTGCAGCCTACCGATGTGACTTACCTCTTGCTCGCAGGCGCCCTGAAGCAAAGCGGCAGAGAAGGCGAAGCGGCGTCTGCAACCCAAATGGCGACGCGCCTGTCGCAGAATATTGCTGAAACGCAGCAGTTCGTCGACAGCATCGTCGGCCACTAGAGCCCCGGCATTGAAGCACAGTTGCGGAATGCTGCGACGCAGCGCATCTCCGCGCAGAAAGACTGGGTCGGATCCGTGGCTCTAGGCGTGAGCGGCCGCGGCGCTGCCGGTTTCGGTGGTCGCGCCAGCGCGTTGTTTACGCAGCGCTTCGTGGAAGGCATCCGCGGTCATCGGCTGAGCGCAGAAAAGCTGTAATAGCGGATCGTCCTGATCCGCTGGCGAGCGGACGACATTCATCTCTGATTCCAGCCCTTCCGGCGCAACCAGCAACTCCGGCAGAAGCGTTCGGTTCTCGGAAAGCGTTCCGAGAAACTGCTCGACCGAGGCGCGATGCTCGGGTGTTGTCTGAGCGAATTCCACGCCCATGCCTTTGTCCGGATGCATCACGCGAACGACGCCCTGCGCACGGACCTCCATGCCCGCAGCGCGCATCGACAGCATGACCCGGCTCGACACCGGAAAGGGGGAAGCGATCTCCAGATAGCAGCCTCCCAGACTCAAATCCGTAAGCCGGCAACTGATCGGCGGATCGTCCTGCTCGGCATCGGCCGAGTTCTGCTTGAGCCACTCCCGCAGCCGCATGCTCGCTTCCGGCGAGACCTGGAGAAAGCGCAGGCCGGCCTGCTTGCTGGTTCCTTCCCAGGCAAATTCGGCGGGAAGTTCCAACTCGGCGGAGGTGCCGGGCAGCGTAAAAGCGATTTGCCACTGGCCGCTGGGGTGGCGCTGATTCGTCAGGTTGACCGCCATGCCACCCTCGCTCAAGTCGACGGTCGTTACTTTCATATTGCCGCCGGCCCCGGGGCTGCGCAGCACCACAGGAATCTGAACTGCGACGCGCGCATTGCGGCGGCGCTCGCTTTTCATCAGGGCTCGAGCCGCGCGAAAACTGGACTTGGCGCGCTCGCTGGAAACCGGTTTGTACAGGACGAAGTGGGCGCCAATATCAAACACAGCCTTGAGGCCGACAATTGGTTCAACGATGGCGACCGCCACGGCTTGCTTGTTGCACGGTGCACAGCGGGCGCTGCGCAGCACCTCGGTGGCGCCGTCATCGACGATATCCACGATAATCGCTTCGAACCGTTGGCGCGTCAGCCGGCGCAGGGCGGCATCGGCGTCAGAGCAGAGCTCAACCCCAATTTCAAGATCACCCAGCACCCGGCGCAATACTCGTACGATTTTTTCGTCCGAACACAACACCAATGATTTCAGACTCATAGCTGGGCCTATTCCCTGATCCGTGGGGTGTCATTCCGGCGAGGACCCTCGCCGGCAGGACGAATCTCCCCCTTCAAGCACTCTATTTCTCTAGGAAAGGGGGATCAACGATCGTCGTGAGAATCGGGGTTACGGGCGTAATCCTCCAACGGGGTTAAACAAAAAGAAAGGAGCCTAAACGGGGCTGCGGCAGGTCGCGCTAAGGAGCCTGTCCGGGGCGCGGAAGCGCCGTGTCCCTTTTGGCAAAGTCCCTGTTTCCATACACTTAAGTCATCCCCTCTCGGGTTCTACAGCAAAATTGTGATTGACTTTCCAAGGAAAACGACAGTAGGATACTGAGTCTCCATTTAGCTCAGGGTTGCCTGTGGTTCGCTCGCGCGTCGGTTTGCCCTTTTGGGCGCGCTTGGCTGCATCCTGATGACTGCATCCTGATGATTAGATGGAGAATCATATAGTTAGCGATCTGGACGATAGATCAGTTCATCCCCTGAGGTGGAAAGGCATTTTTCATGGCAAAGAGACGCGGAAATCCAAACTGGGGCAAGCCCGAGCCGATTGGCCCGATTACCCCGACCATCACCGAGTTTGAGCAGGTTGTGCGCGAGTATAAGCTCTCCCCCGACCAATATCTCCGTTCCACGCGGCTGCGCGAGTGGGCCCGGCGCAACAAGAACTCGAAGTACATCCCTGAACCGCTGCTGGAGGCCTGGGGTTTCGAGATCGAATCGACTCTGTAACGTGGGTGTGAGAATCTTGTAGGGTCGCTCTGCGCGGAGCGGCCCTTTTGCTTTTTCGGGCGTTCGGTCGTAGGTCGTGGGTGTTAGGAAATCGAGCCGCATTTCGTTTCCAGTCTGCTCTTGGTGCCGAAGACCGCGGACCGAAGACCCAAGACCTAAAGACCTAAAGACCTGACATAGAAGACCGATCCGATGCTCGACGTGCTGCAAATCCCGCGGGCTGAGCTATTCGCCGTGCTGGTGGCCATCGGCTTCGCTGCAGGACTGAACCTGTACGCAACAGTTGCCGTCCTTGGGTTGCTGGCCCGGTTCGGGCACCTGCCGCTACCTCCTGGACTCCAGATGCTCCAGGGTTGGCCGGTCATCGGCGCCAGCGCTGCTTTGTTTGCGATGGAGTTCTTTGCCGACAAGATCCCCGCGTTCGATCTCATTTGGAACGCCCTGCACACGTTCATTCGTGTTCCTGTAGCCGGATTGCTGGCATATCAGGCAACCAACCAGCTTTCTCCGGAGATGCAACTGCTGGCCACGCTCGTCGGCGCAGCCGTGGCTTTGGCAGCCCATGGCGGCAAGACCGCAGTGCGGGCCGCAGTAACGCCCTCGCCCGAGCCGCTTTCGAATATCACGCTCAGCCTCGGCGAGGACATCTTGGCCATCGGCCTAACGTGGCTGGCGACACGGCATCCATACGTAGCAGGGACGCTGGCGGCAATGCTGGTCGTCATCGTTGTCGCATTGACGCGGTGGGTCGTCCGTGCCCTGCGGGCGCTGTTCCGGGGTGCCGAACAGGAACTAGCCCGGTAGAACCCGGATTGCTACAATCGCATCAAATGAGCCCCCAATCGCCATTCATCGACGTTCCCGAGGCGGTCGAGGAAATCCGCGCCGGCCGCATGATCGTCGTGGTCGACGACGAGGACCGCGAGAATGAAGGCGACCTCACCCTAGCAGCGGAGAAAGTTACTCCTGACGCGATCAACTTCATGGCCAAGCACGGCCGCGGCCTGGTCTGCCTGACCATGACCGAGGAGAGGCTCGAACATCTGCGCATCGGGCCCATGACCGCCGAGAACACCTCTCAGTACGGCACGGCTTTTTGCGAGGCGATTGACGCGCGCCAGGGCGTCACAACCGGTATCTCGGCCTACGACCGTGCCCGCACCATTCAGGTAGCGATCGACCCGGCGACCAAGCCCGCCGATCTGGCGCGGCCGGGGCATGTATTTCCGCTGCGGGCGCGCAAGGGAGGTGTGTTGGTGCGTGCGGGGCAAACGGAAGCGTCGGTCGATTTGGCGCGGCTTGCCGGCCTGATTCCGGCGGGGATCATCTGCGAAATCATGAAAGACGATGGCAGCATGGCGCGCGTGCCCGATCTGATCGAGTTCTGCCGCGAGCACAAACTGAAGATGCTGACCGTCGCCGAGTTGATCCGCTACCGCATGGCCCACGAGCGCTATGTGCACCGCGTGGGCGAGGCGCTGGTGGGGACGCGATTCGGGGAATTCCGCCTGATCGCCTACGAGAGCGAAATAGATGGCGGCGAGTCGCATGTGGCGCTGGTGAAGGGAGAAATCGAGCATAGCGACACGCCGGTGCTGGTTCGCATGCACGCCCATTGCCTGATGGGCGACGTGTTCGGCGCCACCGGCTGCGAATGCCACGCCACGCTGGAGGGCTCGCTGCGCCGAATTTCCAGCGAAGGCCGGGGCGCGTTGATTTATTTACATCAGACGTCGAAAGGTTTCTCGATCGAGCGAGTAGGGGATCGCACGGCCCTGAGCTTCCATCACGGGCACAAACTTACATCTCTCTATGAGAAGCAGACGCAGCGCGAGATCGGCATTGGGGCGCAGATTCTGTCTGATCTTGATCTGCGCCGCATTCGCCTGCTAACGAATCGCCCGAAGAGAGTCGCGGCATTGGAGGGGTTCGGGATTGAGATTGTCGAGCAAGTACCGGTGGAGTTGAATCAAGCGATCAAGCATTGACCACTCGTCCCCTGGTGGTGAAACGGCATGTGCCTTGAGTTTTACGTGATTCCAACAACCCAGAACAAAGTCAGTGCAGAGCGCGTGGCGCGTGCATCGGGGCTTTCGGTGAAGAAAGTGAACAAGCCGATCAAGGGCGCGCTGCACTTTTCTCGTGGCGGCGGCTGTTCATGCTCCCTTCTTTCGGACAACGCTGGTTGGAGCAAGCCAGTTTGGTCACTCGAAAGCGAAATTCTCGAAGGCTTATCGTCGGCGCTGGAAGTCTTAGGAAAAGAAGCTGGCGGTTTTACCCTCCGAGCTTTGTGGATTGGCGACGATGTTGAGACAGAAAGTGAGCTATCACTTTCTGAGATGCTCGATGAAATCCGCGGTAATCGTGTAAGGAACCGGCACACCTACAAGGTTCGTGGTGCCGTGTCGGCGACACAACATCCTCACTAGAACGGTTTCCGCGCCACTACTTCCGCGTCGCGGATGAAGAACTGCGCCGAACAAGTTTCCGAGCCGCAGATGACCGGCAGCAGGCCGTTGATCTGTTTCCGCGTGATCAGGCCCAGCATACCGCACGAGGGGCAGGACAGGACCGCCCAGTAGGGATCTTCCTTCTCGCCGATTTCGCCGGCGTTTTCCAGCACAAAGACGGTACCAGGCTGCATCTGTTCCGGAATCCACTCACTGAGAAGATCCAGTTCTGCGACCATGTAGCTCCTCCCTGTGTTCCCCTGGCGACTCGATCCGACAACGCTTGCTTATGAAGCCTTTCTAGCACGGCGCCGGTAACCGGGCGAAGTTACCGAAGTATTCGCCTTCCCGGCGACGACCCCGGCCCGCAACTGCCGCACAGCGTCGCTCAGACAAATGCCCAGAATCGGCTGGCTGGAATTCTTAAGAATGTCGACGATCTGCCGGGCTGAAGTCTCGAGATAAAGATGAGTGCCGTCGGTGAGTAGGTGGTACTCGGAGTTGCTACTGACGATTTCTGCCAACCGTTTGCCCAGCTCGCGGTCCAGAAAGCGCATGACCTTGCGGACGTTCTGCAGCGAGAATCCCTTGCGCCGGAGTTCGCAAATCACCGCGACCTCGGTGAGTTGATGGATCGAATACCGGCGGCGATGGCCTTCCCGGTCAGGCTTAACCACGCCCCGCTCGTCCCACCACTGCAATTGGCGCGCGGTGATTCCGGTTAAAGCGATGACCTCTTGTGATGTAAAGTGATCTTGCATTTCCGTTCAATCCTGTCTGAAACAATCCCCAAGTCAAATGTTTCAAACATTTTAGGCATGAGCCGCTGTGGATCAAGTAAAGAATTGTTGGGCAAGGGGTGACTAAGGGAGTTCCTGCGGGGCGGAGCCGCCGCCCACGAAGTGGACGACTTCCAGCCGGTCGCCCTCGTTTAGTGTCGTCTGGCCCCATTGGTCCCGCGGCACAATCTCGCGGTTTAGCTCCACCGCGACGCGGTCGGGCTTCATGCCGAGGATTTCCACAAGCGCGGAAAGGGTAAATGAAACCGAGGCACTCTCGAAGTCGCGCTCTTCCCCGTTAATGTGGAGTTTCATGGGCTGGAGAGAAATATCTACTCGGGGATTGTAGCGCGGCCAGACTAGGCTTTGCGCAGCAGGAATTTCCGGGTCGCCGTGCGGCCTTCGAAGTTGGCCTGGACCAGCAGAGACGAATCGGTCAGCGCGGACTCCTCGACTTCGATCTTGATTTCGGCCGAGCCGCCGGAATCGGCCACCGCCTGCGTGTAAAAAGGCGAAGCTCCGGGACGGGCGAAACGGAAGATCAGGCGCGCTCCTGGCGCGGCCGATCCTCCCTCGGTGACGCGCAACTGCATGACCAGGTTGCGATCGGCCAGGACCGAGTCGGAGTTCAGCCATTGCACGTCCAGCTCTTTCACCGTCGCGAGGGCTTCCGGTTCGGGCCGATCGAGCGCCTGCTCCAGTTTCCCTTCCCGAATGGCATCCAGCACAAGGCGGTGCTGCTCGCGCAGTTGCTGCTCTTTCTGCGTGTCGCCGAAAGTCGCGTCGGACCTGCTGGCATACGACGTCGCTTTTTTCCCCACGCAGCGCCCGCGCACAAAGACCTGCGTCTGCAGCAGACGCTCGTTTTCACGCGCTTCACTCTGCACGTGGTAGATGGTGTCGCCATGCTTAACGTCGGTATTGAAGCCGAAAATCATAAGGAAATTCGTAATTGGGAAATTGAGTAATTGGATAATTGAAAACCCTCGGAAGCCTCCGACCCACCTGGGTTTCAATCACTCAATTACCAAATTTCACAATTACCCAATTCGGTCTCCGCTCGCTTGACACTCCCGCGCCAAGCCCATAATCTAGAACGTTTAAGCCATCGCTGGCGCGAATTATATATACCTCCTCCTATGCCCGACAATTACTTCGCACGCTACCTCCCGTTTTTGATCCATATGCTGATGGCGGGCGGGATTGCGGGCGCAATTGTCATCCTTTCCTGGCTGATCGGCGTGCGTAAGCCCACCCGCGCCAAACTCTCGCCCTACGAATGCGGCATGACCCCGGTCGGCGACTCGCGCGAGCGCTTTTCGGTGAAATTCTATCTGGTCGCGATGCTGTTTATCCTGTTCGACGTAGAAGCGGTTTTTATCTATCCCTGGGCCGTGATTTTGCGCGACCTGAAGCGCTTCGGCCTGTGGGAAATGCTGGTGTACATCGGGATTTTCCTCGTCGGCTTCTTCTATGTATGGAAAAAGGGTGTTCTCGATTGGGGCGAGACGGGGCGGGGGAAAGTCTGATGCCGCTGGCGCCCGCGATCACCGATCTGGAGCAGCTGAAGAACCATCCTGCGGTCGCGTGTTTGCTCGCCTGGAATCCGTCGGTCGTTCAAGGCGTCAAGTTCGATCGCGACGAAATGACGATTTGCGTCGACCGGGCCAACATCCGCGAGGCCTGCTCGCTCCTGAAGGACAATCCCGCCTGCCCGTTCAATTTCCTGTCGGATATTACCTGCGTCGATTGGTATCCGGCGGAGCCGCGGTTTGAAGTCGTATACCACCTGCTGTCGATCCCGAACAAAGAGCGCGTTCGGCTGAAGGTTCGGCTGAACAGCAGCAGCCCGGCGGTTGAGTCGATCACTTCGGTGTGGCCAGGGGCGAATTATTTCGAGCGCGAAGTTTTTGATCTCTTTGGCGTGCGCTTTACCGGGCATCCTTATCTGCGCCGTATTCTCATGCCCGAGGACTGGGAAGGCCACCCCCTGCGTAAAGACTATCCCGTGGAGGGCTACCGCTAGGCAGATGGCATCTCTGACGCCCACTCCCGTTCTCGAGCCCGGCCAGGATCGCACCATGATCCTGAACATGGGGCCGCAGCACCCGTCAACGCACGGCGTGCTGCGTGTGCTGCTGGAGATTGACGGCGAAACGGTCGTCCGCCTGATGCCCGACATCGGCTACCTGCATACCGGCATTGAAAAAACCTGCGAGGCCAAGTTCTACCAGCAGGTGGTGCCGCTCACCGACCGCATCGACTATCTCTGCCCCATGACCAACAACCTGTGTTACGTGCTGGCCGTGGAGAAACTGCTGGGGCTGGAGATACCGCCAAAGGCGCAATGGCTGCGGGTTTTGCTGAATGAACTGACGCGCATCAATTCACACCTGGTGTGGCTGGGCACGCACGCCATGGATATCGGCGCATTGACCGTCTTCTTATATTGCTTCCGCGAGCGCGAAGAAGTCCTGAAGATGTTCGAGATGGTCAGCGGGCAGCGCATGATGACCTCGTACTTCCGCGTAGGCGGAATCGCGCTCGAGCCGCCACTCGGATTCTTTGACCGCGTGCGCGACTTCGCCGGCTATTTTCCGGAAAAAGTGGACGAGTACGAGAACCTGCTGACCGGCAATCCCATTTGGGGCATGCGAACCAAGGGCGTCGCTGTGATGTCGGCGGAAGATGCGATTGCTCTCGGCGCGACCGGACCAACCCTACGCGGCAGCGGCGTGGATATCGATCTGCGCCGCGACATGCCGTACTCGAGCTACGAGAAATTCCAGTTCAAAGTGCCGGTCTCACAGGACGGCGACGTGTTCGCCCGGTACATGTGCCGGGTTCAGGAGCTGCGCGAGTCCTGCGGAATCGTTCGCCAGGCCCTCGACGGCATGCCGGAAGGCCCGATCAAGGCCGACGCGCCGCATGTGGTTCTCCCCGATCGGGAGAAGATGAAGACCCAGATGGAGTCGCTCATCTACCACTTCAAGATCATCACGGAAGGCTTTGCGGTGCCGGCGGGCGAGGTCTATCAGGCGGTCGAATCGCCTCGCGGCGAGATGGGCTACTACATCGTCAGCGACGGGACGGCCAAACCGTATCGTGTGCACATGCGCTCGGCTTGCTTCGCGAATCTGCAGACTTTGCCGAAGATGTGCGAAGGCCATCTGATTGCCGATGTCGTAGCGGCGATTGGCAGCATTGATATCGTGCTGGGAGAGATCGACCGGTGACGAAATTGAGTACTGTGTAATTTGGTAATTGCGTAATTGAAGAACTTATCCGCTGCGTGGTTTTCAAATTACCCGATTACCAGATTACCCAATTGACTTATGCGTTTTTCTGACGAATTCGAACAGCGTTTCGCCGAGATGGTCCCGCACTATCCCACCAAGCGTTCCGCGCTCGTGCCGACGCTGCTCTATGCGCAGGATGAAGTCGGCTTCCTCTCCGACGAAGTCATCACCGAAATCGCCTCGCGCCTGGATCTGACCGAACTGGAAGTACGCAACGTGATCAGCTACTACTCTATGCTGACCACCAAACCGCGCGGCAAGTTCAACGTGCAGGTCTGCACGAACATCAGCTGCATGGTGCGCGGCGGCGAAGAGATTCTGCATCACTGCGCGAAAAAGCTTGGCATCGGCCACAAGGGCACGACTCCCGACGGATTGTTTTCGCTCGAAGAAGTCGAGTGTATCGGTGCCTGCAGCTGGGCTCCGTCGGCGCAGGTGAATTACGATTTTCACGAGAACCTGACCCCAGAAAAAATGGACCAGATTCTCGACGAGTACAAGAAAAAAGGTACACAGTAGACCGAAATGGCAACCTTGGTCTCCCATCCCGACGAGGTAAAGGTCGTCTCCCGGCGCTTTGGCCAGGGTGCAACCGACATCGACCGCTACCTCGTGCTCGACGGCTACAAGGCCGTGCAGAAAGCTCTCGCCATGGAACCGGACGCCATAATTAACGAGGTCAAGAACTCCGCTCTTCGTGGACGTGGTGGCGCGGGATTTTCCGCCGGAATGAAGTGGTCGTTCGTGCCCAAGCAGTCGGCCAAGCCGAAATACGTATTGTGCAATGGCGACGAAAGCGAGCCGGGCACCTGCAAAGATCGCCTGATCTTTGAGCACGACCCGCATTCCGTGATCGAGGGAGTCGTGATCGCCGGACTGTCGATTGGCGCCAAGAGCGGTTACATCTACATCCGCGGCGAATACCGGTACTTGTCGAACATCATGCAGAAGGCCATCAAAGACGCCTATGCCAAGGGATTTCTCGGTAAGAACATTTTCGGCAGCGGACGCGATTTCGACGTCTACTGGCATGGCGGAGCCGGCGCTTACGAAGTCGGCGAAGAATCGGCGCTGATGGAATCGCTCGAAGGCAAGCGAGGCGTACCGCGCATTCGACCCCCCTTCCCTGCCGTGGTTGGGCTGTGGGGCGGGCCTACGATCATTAATAATGCGGAGACGCTGGCCAACGTTCCTCACATCATTCTTGGCGGGGCGGATTGGTACGCCAAGCTGGGCACGCCCAAGAACGGCGGCACACGGCTGTTCTGCCTGAGCGGCAACATCGCCAAGCCCGGCGTTTACGAACTGCCGATGGGCTATAGCTTAAAGAGAATGATTTACGAGGTCGGCGGCGGCATTCCCAACGGGCGCAAGCTGAAAGCCGTGGTCCCCGGTGGATCGTCGTGCCCGTGTCTTACAGCGGATGAAATCGATGTCGCCATGGATTTCGATTCCGTCGCGAAGGCCGGCTCCATGCTCGGCTCGGGCGGCGTGGTCGTCATTGACGACGCGCAGTGCATCGTGAAGTTCGCGCTGCGGACGATGAAGTTTTACCAGCACGAAAGCTGCGGGTGGTGCATCCCCTGCCGAGAGGGCACGGACTGGCTGAAGAAGACGCTAATCCGCTTCCACGCCGGCGGTGGTTTGAAAAAAGACATCGACAACATGCAGTACCTGGCGGAAAACATGCTCGGCCGGACGTTCTGTCCGCTGGGTGACGCCGCCGCGATGCCAACCATCGGCTTCGTGAAGAAGTTTCGCAAAGAGTTTGAAGACCATCTGGAAGGCCGGCCGTGCCCGTACGAACGAGAGGGCGCGGTGGAACAGCTTCCGGTTCTAGCTCACTAGAAGATGCCTGATGTGAATCTCACTGTCGACGGAAAGAAACTCACCGCTCCTGCGGGGACGCTTCTCATTGAAGCCTGCAAGAGCGTGGGCATCGAAGTGCCGTCTTTCTGCTATTACCCGAATCTGTCTTTGCAGGGTGCTTGCCGCATGTGCCTGGTGAAGATCGAGAAGATGCCCAAGCTGCAAACCGCCTGCACCACGGTTGTCGGCGAAGGGATGATCGTCACCACCGACAGCGCCGAGATCAAGCAGGCGCGCAAGTCGATGCTGGAGCTTCTGCTCGGCAACCATCCGCTGGATTGCCCGGTGTGCGACGCCGGCGGCGAGTGCGAATTGCAGGACATGACGTTCTCTTACGGCGCCGCCGAATCGAAATTCATGGAGGCGAAGAATCACCGCGAGGAACAGCAGTGGTCTCCGGTGGTCTTCTTCGACCGGCCGCGCTGCATTCTTTGCTATCGCTGCGTGCGTGTGTGCGGCGAAGGAATGGACGTCTGGGCGCTGGGCGTGCAGAACCGCGGCGTAAGCTCGATCATCGCCCCTAACGAAGAAGACCACCTTGAGTGCGAAGAGTGCGGCATGTGCATCGACATCTGCCCGGTCGGTGCGCTCACTTCCGGCGCCTATCGCTACAAGACGCGCCCTTGGGAGATGAAGCACGTGGGCACCGTCTGCACGCACTGCGGCGACGGATGCAAGACCACGCTGGGCGTGCGCCGCTCCGACACCGGCATGGAAATCGTCCGCGGCGACAATCGCGACAAGAGCGGCACCAATGGCGACTTCCTCTGCATCAAGGGCCGCTACGGCTTCGACTTCGCCAATCATGAAGACCGGCTGACTCAACCGCTCATCCGCAAGAACGGCAAGCTGACGCCCTCCACATGGGAAGAAGCGTTCGAACTCGTCGGCAAGAGATTCGCCGAAGTGCGCGATCAGCACGGTGGATCGGCGATCGGCGTGATCGGCTCGACGCGCACGACCAACGAAGAAGCTTACCTGCTCTCGAAGTTTGCGCGTGTTGTCCTGAAGACTAACAATATCGACCATCACCGCACGGCAGACTTCCCTGCCCTGGCTGCGGCACTTCGCGGCAAGCCTGACGCAACGGCCACGATGGCCGATGTGTTCAGCGCGCCCGCCATCCTTCTGATCGGGAATGACCCGACGGAGCAGCATCCGCTCCTGGCCTGGCAGATTCGCAACAATGTGCGACTGCACCGGGCGAAGCTGTACGTGATCAATTCGCAGCCCATCAAATTGCGCCGTCAGGCGATGAGCTTCACTCAAATTCCGGCCGGAGCCGAGGGCAAAGTTGCGGGTTTCCTGGCCGGAAACGATGCCGCTGCCGATGCGCTCGCCAATCCCGCAGGCAAAGAGGCTTGGCTCGCTCTCCGGGACAAACTCCGCGGCGAGCAGAATCTCATCATTATTTTCGGTTCGGAAATTCGCGGCAACGACGTTGCCAGTCTCGTTTCTTTCGGCTCGGCAATTCCGGGCGCGAAATTTATCTGCCTTGCCGATTACGCCAACTCGCGCGGCGCCGCAGACATGGGCCTCTACCCCGATCTGCTTCCCGGGTACCATCCCGCTGCGGGCAGCACCGTTTTCCATCAGGAGTGGGCCGTTCCGCCGAATAATGGGCTCGACTTGCAGGGCATGGTGGAGTCCGCAAAGGCTGGAAATCTCAAAGCCCTGTATGTCGTTGGCTCGAATCCCGTTGGCCGGCTGAATATTGACCCGTTCGTGTTTTCAAAGAGCTTTGTCGTGGTGCAGGACATGTTCCTCACCGAAACGGCGGTGATGGCCGATGTGGTCTTGACTGCCGCCAACGCATATGAGAAATCCGGCTCCATGACCAACACCTGCGGCGATGTGCAGCTCGTCAAGAAGGCCGGAGAGGTCTCCGGCGCCAAATCCGACTTCGAGATGATCGTCCGCATCGCTGACGCCATGGGCTTCGACGTTCACAAGCTGGTTCCATTTGGCGGCGGCACACGCGCCGACATGGGGCAATCGCGCGGAGCGCAATCTGGCGAGGCCGATCGCCACGCGGTGTGGCTCCAAGAGCATGGTCTGGAACCGAAGCTCAGTCCCCTCGATCCGACGGCGATTCTGGATGAAATCCAGCGCTTGGTTCCCGGCTATGCGGTGTCGCGCATTAATCTGCTGGCCGGCAACCCCGAGCACACAACACTTTCTGAGAGTGGCGAGAGCGCAATTCAAAAAGCGGAATCGATTTCTCCTGCCAACGACGGCCTGTTCACCTCGGGCACGCTGGGACGGTACTCGCGCGCCCTGCAATCGGTGCTGGAGAGCCAAGAAGTCAAACATTCGGAGGTTGCGGCAGATTGAACGAGTCCTGAGTCCCGAGTCGCATGCAGCTTGGAGCTCACGATCTGTAAATTTAACGAGGAGCAAGGTTGCCCATCTGGATCTACATTCTGGCCTCGGTAATTAAGTCGGCGGTCGTTCTTGTGGTATTGCTCACCGCCGTCGCCTATACCGTGTGGCTGGAACGCAAAGTCGTCGGTCACATGCAGAATCGCTGGGGTCCCACGCGGGTGGGTCCGTTCGGGCTCCTGCAGCCTGTCGCAGACGGCCTGAAGTTTCTGTTCAAGGAAGATCTGACTGCGCCGCATGTGTACAAACCGCTCTACATTGCAGCGCCGTTGATCGCGGTGGTTTTCGCGTTGACTTCGATCGCCGTCATCCCCTTCGGCAACGCGATTACGATTGCCGGTTACAGCATCCCGCTGCAGATTACAACCGACGTCAACACGGGGCTGCTCTTGATCTTGGGTGTCACTTCGATCGGCGTGTACGGCGTAGCTCTCGCCGGATGGTCGTCGAACAACAAGTACTCGCTGCTGGGCGGCCTGCGCGCCAGCGCGCAGATGGTGAGCTACGAAATTTCGCTGGGCCTCTCTCTGGTCGGCGTGCTCATTATGGCCGGCAGCTTCAATCTTCGTGACATTGTGGACGCGCAGGGTGGTCATTTTCTGGGATTCATTCCGCGCTGGAATGTCTTCCCGCAAATCATCGGCTTTTTTTGCTACATCATGGCGGCGTACGCGGAGACGAACCGCATCCCGTTCGACTTGCCGGAGGCTGAGACTGAGCTCGTTGCCGGCTACCACACCGAATACAGCGCCATGAAGTTTGCCATGTTTTTCATGGCCGAATACGCCAACATGATCACGGTTGCGTGCCTGGCTACGTTGCTGTTCTTCGGCGGTTGGCATGGGCCGCTATTCGGGCCTCCAATTCTGCAGGCGATTTTGCCCGTGTTCTGGTTTGCCGCCAAGGTTTTCGTATTTCTCTTTCTTTATATCTGGGTGCGTGGCACATTGCCGCGCTTCCGCTATGACCAGCTGATGGCGTTCGGCTGGAAGTTTCTGCTGCCGCTTTCGCTGGTGAACTTAATCGGCACTGCCATCGCAGTGGCGTGGTGAGGGATAGCAGTGCTCAGTACCTGGTACCCAGTATTCAGTTGCATTGCTTCTGATGGGTACGAAGGTTTTTCTGAGTACTGAGTACCGGGTACTGAGTACCAGATTTCATGCTTAGCGTTCATCTCATCCTTTTTCTGGCCTTCGGCGTGGTAGCACTGGCGGGTGCAATCAACCTGCTGGCGCAGACGCACCCCATCAACAGCGCGCTCTCACTCATTGCGGTCATGGCTGCGCTGGCCGGTGAATATCTGTTGCTGGGCGCGGAATTCGTCGCGGCGGTGCAGGTGATCGTTTACGCCGGCGCCATCATGGTTTTGTTCGTCTTTGTCATCATGCTCCTGAATGCGGGAGTCGAGGAGCACACCAAAGGCAGCCGGGTTGCCGTCCTGTTTGGGATTCCCGGCATGCTGCTGGGGAGTCTTCTGGTCGCGTGGGTTCTTCTTCGTCACTCCGGCACTGAGGCCGTTGTGGCCGGCGCGTTACCGGGCGCTCCTAAGACGATCGGTCCGCTGCTCTTCCACGAGTTTCTGCTCCCTTTCGAAATCACCTCGATCTTGATTCTCATCGCGATCATGGGTGCGGTGGTCCTGGCCAGCAAGCCGCCAACGACTCCGCCCCCGATTCCCGGAACGACGACTTCCGCAGCAACGCCTCCCGGACCAAGGAAGGTGAACTGATGGTCCCGCTCTCGTATTACCTTGTGCTCAGCGGAATCCTGTTTGCTTGCGGTGTGGCTGGATTCCTGATCAAGCGCAACATCATCACCATCTTCATGTCGATTGAGCTGATGCTCAATGGCGTGAATCTCTCGTTTGTTGCCTTCGCCGCGCACTGGCATGCGCTCGCGGGACAGGTTTTCGTTTTCTTTGTGATGGTCGTGGCGGCGGCAGAGGCTGCGGTCGGTCTCGCCATCATCATCGCGGTTTACCGCACGCGCGAAACCCTGAACGTGGATCAGGTGAACCTTCTCAAGTTATGAGTCAGCTCAAACTATGACGCCGAATCTCAATCTCTGGCTGATTCCGGTACTGCCTCTCGCTGGCGCTGCCGTCAACGGATTCCTCGGGAAGAAATCTTCCCGCGCGGCGGTCAGCGTGGTTGCGCTGTTTTTCTCCGGCGCAGCGTTTGCCTGGGCGCTGGCAGCCGCTTTCCGCGCATTCGACACCCTGCCCTATCAGGAATATCTGGCGCACTGGATCCGCTCCGGCAGCTTCAGCGCGGACTTCGCTTTCTATCTGGATCAACTCTCCCTGGTGATGCTGCTCGTCGTCACCGGAGTCGGATTCCTCATACACATCTACTCCGTCGGCTACATGTGGGACGATGCCGGCTACTATCGCTTCTTCTCCTACCTGAACCTGTTCCTGTTTTTCATGCTGACGCTGGTGCTGGCCAACAACTACCTGCTGATGTTCATCGGCTGGGAGGGCGTCGGGCTGGCGTCATATCTGCTGATCGGATTCTGGTTCACCAAGGACTCGGCGGCCTCGGCGGGCAAGAAAGCATTCATTGTTAACCGCATCGGCGATTTCGGATTCCTGATTGGCCTGTTCCTGATCATCCAGCATTTCCACTCGCTGAACTTTACTCAGGTGTTCGAGCAAATCCGGCCCAGCCCTCCGGAAACCGCTGGTGCCGGGGTGCTTACTGCGATCGGAATTCTGCTGATGGTTGGCGCCTGCGGCAAATCGGCGCAGATTCCGCTCTACGTCTGGCTTCCTGACGCGATGGAAGGTCCCACGCCGGTTTCGGCGCTCATCCACGCCGCAACCATGGTCACCGCTGGCGTTTACATGGTCGCGCGCTCGCATGGGATCTTCGAGCGTGCCCCGGTCGCGCTCACCGTCGTCGCCATTATTGGCACGCTCACGGCCCTGTTCGCTGCCACCATTGGAATCGCGCAGACCGACATAAAGAAGGTCCTCGCCTATTCCACCGTGTCACAGCTGGGCTACATGTTTATGGCCTGTGGTGTGGGAGCCTTCTCTGCCGGAATTTTCCACCTGATGACTCATGCCTTCTTTAAAGGCCTGCTCTTCCTCGCAGCGGGCTCGGTGATTCACGCCGTGGGCGGCGAGCAGGATATGCGCAAAATGGGTGGCCTCAGAACCTACATTCCGGTGACCTTCGCGACCATGCTGATCGCGACCATCGCCATCGCAGGCATCCCGCCCCTGGCTGGCTTCTGGAGCAAGGACGAAATTCTCTGGCAGGCGTATCAGACCAACTGGGTGTACTGGCTGATTGGGCTGATCACCGCCTTCATTACATCCTTTTATATGTTCCGCCTGTTGTTCATGACGTTTTTCGGCGATTACCACGGCGTCCAGGTCGATGAGCACGGCCGCGGCTCTCACAGCCATGGCGGCCATGGCCATGGAGAGCCCCACGAAAGCCCGATGGTGATGCTTGTCCCACTGATAATTCTTGCTTTCTTCTCGGTCGTGGGCGGTTTAGTTGGAGTCGGCAACCGCTTCGAGCACTTCCTTGCGCCCGTATTCGGTTCAGGGGAAGCAGCGCAGACAGCGGGCGAAGCCGCTAGCCGCGGCACCGAGCTCCTGCTGATGGCGGTATCGGTGGTGGCGGCGCTTCTGGGTGCAATGCTGGCGTGGCTGCTTTATCTCAGCAAACCGCATCTGCCGCAGAAGATCGCGGCTGCGCTGGGCGGTTTCTATGAGGCGGTCGTCAACAAGTATTACGTGGATGAACTTTACGCGACGGTTTTCGTGAAGCCGCTGGTGGACGGTTCGACCCGAATTTTGTGGCAGGGTGTGGACCGCAAAGTCATCGACGATACGATCAACGACGCTGCCGACGGAGCCCGCCACGTTTCCGACGAAGTCCGGCACATGCAGTCCGGCAACCTGCGCTCCTACGCGGGATGGATCGCAGCCGGCGCTGCTGCGCTCATTGCTTACATGATATGGCTGGGGGTGGGACGATGAACATCGACAACCTTAGCCCCGCGATCCTCACGCTGGTGACGTTCACTCCGCTCGCCGGGGCACTGCTACTCGTCCTGCTGCCTCGCCGCGATCGCGACATTCGTATTTTTTCACTTGTCATTTCGCTGCTGACGTTTGTGCTTTCAGTACACCTGCCGGTCCATTTTCATCGCGCCCAAGCCGGATTCCAGTACGAGATCGACCAGGCTTGGGTTTCGTCCCCCAACATCCACTACCACATGGGCATCGATGGCATCTCGCTGTGGCTCGTGGTGCTGACCACGTTCCTGACGCCGCTGTGTGTATTGATCTCCTGGAAATCCGTGCACGACCGCGTGAAAGAATTCTTCATCCTGCTGCTGATTCTCGAAACTGCGCTGATCGGCGTGTTTACCTCGCTCGATCTCTTCCTCTTCTACTTTTTCTGGGAAGCCACTCTGATTCCGATGGCGCTGCTGATCGGCGTCTTCGGCCATGAGCGCAAGGTCTACGCAGCAGTGAAGTTTTTCATGTACACCATGATCGCCTCGGTCTTCATGCTGGCAGCGATTCTGTGGCTGTACGCGCACACCGGCAGTTTTGATTTTGTCGTCATCCGCGATCGCATTATGAGCGGAGCGGTCCCCAACTTCCCCGCTGCCGCGCAGTGGCTTTTCCTCGGCTTCTTCGTTGCGTTCGCCGTGAAAGTTCCTCTGTTTCCCTTGCACACGTGGTTGCCCGATGCACACGTGGAAGCTCCGACTGCCGGCTCGGTGCTGCTGGCGGGAGTTCTGCTGAAGATGGGCACGTACGGCATGTTGCGCTTCAACCTCGGGCTGTTCCCCGATCAATCGCGCAGCAACGCGCCGTGGATCATGATCCTGGCGCTGATGGGCATCGTGTACGGCGCTCTGGTCGCCATGGTGCAACCCAACCTGAAGAAGCTGATCGCCTATTCTTCGGTCAGCCACCTCGGCTTCGTCGTGCTCGGCATCTTCAGCTTCACGCAACTGGGGCTGAATGGCGCGATGTTCGTCATGCTGGCGCACGGAGTTTCCACGGGCGCCCTGTTCATGCTGGCCGGAATTCTTCACGAACGCCGGCACACGTATGAAATCAACGAATTTGGCGGCCTTGCTACTCCCATGCCCGTGTACGCGGCAAGCTTTATGTTCATCGTGCTGGCCTCGGTGGGTCTGCCCCTGCTCAACGGATTCGTTGGTGAGTTTCTCGTGTTGAGCGGTGCGTTTCAGGCGCGCGCGATCTATGGGATTCTCGGAGCCACGGGCGTGATATGGAGCGCCGGCTATCTGTTGTGGATGTACCAGCGCGTCTTCTTCGGGAAAGTGACGCATCCCATCAACAATTCCATGGCGGACATGATCGGCGTTGAAAAGGCCGCAATATGGCCCTGCGCCGCGGCAGCCCTTGTGATGGGAGTGGCTCCCATCCTGTGGCTGGGTGCGATTGATCCCGCGGTGGCAGCGGCCTTGACTCCGTTCATGCAAGTGGCCAGCAAGGTGGTGGGCCAATGACCCTGCACATCCTGGCCCAGGTCATTCCGCCGACTGTGGATTACGTCCGCATCCTGCCCGAACTCGTGCTTTCGCTCTTCGGCATCGCGGTCATGATGCTCGATCCCCTCGTCGACGAGGAAAAAAGCCAGAAAACGTTGGGTCTGATCGCATTTGTGGGCGCAGTTGCCGCGCTGATTTCATGCTGGTACATGGCGCAGGCACCCGGTCTGGCTTTCTCCGACATGGTGCGGGTCGACGGCTTCACCGTGTTCTTCCATGTCCTTGTCATCGCCATCGCAGCGGTCGTGATTCTCACCTCGTTTGAGTACATGGCCGTGCAGAAGATTCGCGCCGGCGAGTACTACGCGCTGATCCTTTTTAGTGCCGTCGGCATGGGACTGATGTCTTCGGCAGTGGAACTCGTGCTGATTTTCATTGCGCTCGAAATCTCGTCCATCTCGACCTACATTCTGGCCGGATTCCGCCGCAACTCTGCCTCGAGCAGCGAATCGTCACTGAAATATTTTTTGCTCGGTTCTTTCGCCACAGCTTTTTTCCTGTACGGAGTGGCACTGATGTTCGGCGCTACCGGCTCGACGAACATTGACAACATCAGCCACGCCTTGCAGGCGGGACCGATCCCTGTGCTGGTCTACGTAGCCACGGCCCTGATGTTCGTTGGCTTGGGCTTCAAGGTCGCCGCCGCGCCTTTTCACATCTGGACCCCTGACGTGTACGAAGGCGCGCCCGCGCCAGTCGTGGGCTTCATGTCCACCGCGCCCAAGGCCGCGGCATTCGCCGTCCTGTTGCGCGTTGTATTTTCGATCAATGCACCGGGACGCTTCTGGTTTGTCTGGATCGCGGCGGCACTCTCCATGACGATCGGCAACCTGGGCGCGCTAGTCCAGACCAACGTGAAGCGTTTGCTGGCTTATTCGTCGATCGCGCACGCCGGCTATCTCCTCGTCGCCTTTGCCATGACGGCCGACAATTCGGCGAATGGAATCTCGGCAGCCATGTTCTACTCGGCTGCCTACGCCGCCATGAACGCGGGGGCTTTTGCCGTCGTCAGCCATTTCGCCAACGCAGACGAGCGGTATGTGACGCTCGAAGACTACGAAGGCCTGGGACGTTCATCGCCGTTGCTGGCCGCCACTCTCACCATCTTTCTGCTTTCGCTGATCGGCATCCCCATGACCGGCGGGTTCTTCGCAAAGTTCTACGTATTCAGCGCGGCGCTGAAAAGCAACCTGATCTGGCTGACTTTGATTGGCGTCGCCAACAGCGCCATCGGCGCTTACTATTACCTGCGCATCATCGTCGTGATGTACATGCGGGAGGCACGCCGGGAAGTCCCGGTCGCCCCGGTCCCGTTCGGGTTGGGTTTGGCACTGGCACTCAGTCTCGTTGCCACGCTCTATTTGGGCCTTCTTCCGAATCGGGTTCTGCAATACGCCCAGCGGTCGGCACTGGACCTCCTCCCGTCATCGGTCGCTGGGGCGGATACCGCGCGGACTCAGCCTCCGGCGGCCATTCCGCGCCCGTGATTACTTTTCCCGCAAACTATGCAAAGGTCATTTGACAACCCCGTAGAACGCGTGCATCATGGGTTCACCAGTTCAGTCCTTCCCTCTCGAGGAACTGAATACGCCCGGAGGAAAGCAATGTCCAAACTCATGCGCAGGCTTTGGTCGGAAGATGCGGGACAAGACATAGCCGAGTATGCTGTGATGCTGGCGGTGATTCTGGTTCTGGTCGTGGGCACGGTCCGATTGATCGGATCGAACGCCAACACCGCTTTTTCGACGGTAGCCAGCAGCCTGCAGTAACGCGGTTGAATTCCAGCAGCTCCAGACCACTTCGTCAGTAGCCATTGCAGTCAATTTGGCATTGAAAGGCAGCCGTTGATGACACGATTTACCCCAAACGCGGCGTTTACCGCTTACCGCTGGTTTGCAGCGCGAGCGGCCGCGGCCAGCTTGGGGTGAGGATGAGTTCCTAAGAAACACCCGAAAACAAGCTTCAGTCGCAGGCCGCGATCCAAGGATCGCGGTTTTTGTTTCTAAGGGATGAGCAAGCTTCCGGAAGAACATTTCTTGAGGAACCCGCATTCTTGAGGAACCAAGGAGAACCAGTCCCATGATTGTCAATATGTCTGAAAAGGCCACCGAGCAGGAAATCAATCACGTTATCGAACGCATCCGCGAAGCGGGATACCAGCCGCATGTTACGCGCGGCACCGAGCGCACCATTGTCGCCGCTGTCGGCAGTGGCCGCCGCCACGAGATCGAAGCCCTGCAGGTGGCTCCGGGCGTGGACAACGTCGTTCCCATCGCTCAGCCGTTCAAGCTGGTCAGCCGCCAGGTAAAGCCGGAGCGATCGATCGTCAGGATCAATGGCGTCGAAATTGGCGGACCCGGGGTGGTCGTCATTGCCGGGCCCTGCTCAGTCGAGTCGCGGGAGCAGTTGCTCGACACGGCTCACGCCGTCAAGCGCGCCGGGGCTGCCATGTTGCGCGGCGGCGCCTACAAACCCCGTACCTCGCCGTACGACTTCCAGGGACTCGGCCTCGAAGCGCTCAAGATTTTGAGCGAAGCACACGATGTCACCGGTCTTCCCGTCGTCACCGAAGTGATGAGCACCGAGGACATCGACATCATCTGCGAACACGCAGACATGCTGCAGGTGGGCGCACGCAACATGCAGAATTTCGCTCTGCTCCGCCGCCTTGCCACTGTGAACAAACCGATTCTGCTGAAACGCGGGCCTTCGGCCACCGTCAAGGAGTGGCTGCTGGCGGCCGAGTACCTGCTTTCCGGTGGAAACTCGCAAGTGGTGCTGTGCGAGCGCGGCATCAAGACTTTCGAAACCGAGATGCGCAACACCATCGACCTTGCCGCGATTGCTCTGGCCCGTGATCTTTCTCATCTGCCGGTGATTGCCGACCCTTCGCATGGAACCGGCAAGCAGAGCCTGATTGCGGCGGTCTCGCGCGCGGCCGTCGCGGTGGGTGCCGATGGCTTGATCATCGAGGTGCATCCCTGCCCGGAGCGCGCTCTTTCGGATGGGGCGCAGTCTCTCGACTTCGCGGGCTTCGGCAGGGTGATGCGGGCTTTGACGGAGCCTTTGCGGCGAACCGCCAGCCTGCCGGCAACTGTGCCGGCCGCCTCGTAGATTTCGCCGTTACTCAGCAAATCGATCGCGCTGAGCAAAGAATTGAATGCTGTCTCCGGGCTCCTGGGCTGATATACTCGTCGAATTTTTCTAAGCGAAGTTTTCCCAGGCGAGGACCGCCCGGCAGGAAAAAAAATTATGCTGCGCATCCTGATTCTTTTTATCCGGCGCCTGTGGGTGCCGCTGGCCGTTCTGGCGGCATTTCTGGGAATCTGTGTCGTCGTGTATATGCGGCTGGAAGGACTTCGCCCGCTGGATGCGCTCTTCTGGGTCATTCATACCCACTCTATCGATTACCGCGTGGTGCATAAATCCACCAAGACATTTGCCCTCTTCGTCTATGCGGGCGTGTTCGCCTTCCAGATTTGGATCGCGGAACGCATTCTGCTCACCATATTCAGCCATCAAGGTGCGGAGGCTTGGAAATCCATGGTCAACGAAGTGAATATCGGTCGTCTGAAGGACCACTTCATCATTTGCGGATACGGACAGGTCGGGCGCACTGTGGTGGATCAACTGGAACGCCTGGAGATTCCCTTTGTTCTGCTCGAGACCAACGAGGGACTCTACCGAGAATTGCTGAACGAGGGGACCCTGGTGATTCACGGCGACGCCAAGCGCCACGATGTGCTGCTGCAGGCCGGCCTGGAGCGTGCCCGCGGCATCTGCATCGTCATCGACAACGATGCCGACAATCTATACATCACGGTGACCGCTCGATCGCTGAATCCCAAGCTCAAAATCATCACGCGGGCGGGTCAGCAGCGCTACGCCGCAGCCATGCGGAACTCCGGCGCAGACGAGGTCATCATTCCCGAATATGAAGGCGGACTGATGACTGGGAGAATGATCCAGAAATACTACCCGGCGCAGATGGCCATTGAGTAGTCCGTGGTGCCGCGACCGCTTACTGCGAGGACCCTGAGGCCGGTTGCTTCACCACCACTGCCGGATCACCGAACAAGATGTACGTCTTGCGGACGTCTGGGGCGTCGATCCTTGATTTCGCGCGCAGAATCGACTCACCCAGCGTCGGCCGTTGTGACCTGAGAGCATTCTGCACGATCAGCTTGTCAAGCGCGAGCTGGGGCGCGGGCGGGTTGAGTCCGCTAGAGGCCAGCACGGCCACCGCGCCGCCGTTGGGCGCCAGCAACAGCGTGACTCCGAGCGGCTGTGCATAGACATCCTGGAAGAATCCGTTCAGGCAATCCATGATCAGGAACACCGGGAGTTGCGACGTGTTGCTCAGCGAAATCACCGAGGTCTCATCGAAGATATCGGAGCCCGACCACTGCTCCTCCGATCCGTGTCCCATATAGTTGACCAGCAACTGGCCGGAATTGATGCCGTTAATGATGTCCTCGCGGGCCGCGGTTGTACCCACCAGGCTGGTAAACACATCGGTTGCCTGCATGGACTTTGGCAGTTGTGCCTGGACGCTCTGTGTGTCTTGCGTGAAGCTCTCGGTGTCGTCCTTGTCAGCGACCATTAGTGCCTGCGCGGTCCACTGTCCACTCGCGGACTGCGTTTCGTAGGCAACGATCTTCTCAACGACTGTGTTGTCGTCGTCCAGTGTGCTCACCGGCAAGCGGCCCGTCGCGATGGTGGGTTTGCCGCTGTCGTCGAAATCCGAGAACCAGTCATCCGAGGCCGTCATCAGGCTGCTGGTCGGCACAATGCGCGTGGGCACGAAATCAAGGAAGCCGAAGCCCAGATAGTTTCGCGGATCGAGCGACGCCCTGCCGTTCAGCAACAGGTAGGTTGGCGGCCTCTTCCAGTTTTTCTTCGCCGTCGCCAGGAACCGGCGAATAGCAAACGGGCTGTGCTCGCCGAAGGTAAACTCGTCGTACAAATCAGTCACCGGCACCACGGCCGCCGATCTTCCTTCCGCCAGATGCGCACGCACGAGCGGTGCAAGTGCATCGGCAAAAGCGTCAGCCGAGACCATGGCGATATCTGCCCCCGGCAACGCGCTGTACCAGCGCGAAGGATGGTTCGCGCTCAGGCCAAGCACTGAAGACACTCGGTCGCTGCCGACCGCAAGCAACGTGTGGCGCGAGGGCTTCGCGCCGGTTGCGGTCGTCCAGGGCACTTGCATCGCGATCTGATAGCTTCCGTTGTTCGAGTTGACCTGTGGCGTGAGCTGCACCGGAGAGTTCGGATCAGTAATATCGATGACCTGCGGCGCCGTGGTGAACCCGCTTACACTCACCTCATCACCGGCTCGCGCCGTGAAGGTCAATGCGTCGGAGTCCGCCACATACCAGTGCGGGTAAGTGATGCGAATGGACTCAACCAGGCTGGTGTCGTAATCTCCGTTCTGGGCCGTCAATGTGACCGTGTTGCTTCCACTCAGCAGCAAGCCAGACGGGAGAGTCACAGTGAGCCGGCCTTTCTCCTGACCGGTGAACTCCACGTTACCCACGGTGGTGCCGTTGAGGGCGACGGCCACATTGTGTGGGAAGCCGGTGATCACGCCCTGCAGCACCACTTCAATCTCTGACTGCTGCGTTGAACCGGAGTCGAGGTTCGGAGTCTGCAGGACCTGCTCCACGGGAGTGGGCGAAACCAGGGCGCCAAAGAAGTTTTGCCCGTTCCACGTGATGAGCGCCGCAAAGTAAATCGTGTGCTGGCGCAATTCCACCGTCTGCGAATAACTCCGCTGCGGGATGTTCGACCCGAACGAACTCGGCAACACCGGAATCCTAGCTCCCGGCGTGTCCCCGGCCTCGAGCCAGTAAACCCGCGTACCCGAGAACGGCGTGTCGATTCCTGTGCCATAGAAACGGATCGCCGCCTGTGGGCCGAACCCGCCGCGACCGGGCGTCGCACCAACCATCTGCATGGGCTGCTCGACGGCTTCCGCGAACAAGTGCAGCAATGCGGGATCCACGCTGGGATCAAGGCCCGCCGCCACCAAGGCCGGCTGCGTCACCTGATACCAGCCCTCCTGCTGCACGAAAATCTTTACCGCCGGATGCGAAGCCAGAGCAAACTGCGTTTGCATCTGAGTCGGGCTTGGCTCGAATTGTGTCGGGACCGTCTCGACCACGTGGCTCTCCTGGACCGCCGCTGGCTCAGCCTGATTCAACTGGCTCAACATTTGCGCCTGCGGCAGAGAAGCGTCATTCTCCGCCTGGGCACCAGCTTCGACCGAGATCGGCCCGTGCATGGTACGCTTACCGTTCACGTCAATGTCTTCCAGCCAGTAAGAAGCCCCCTCAACCTCCGCAGACGGGTCGATCCACGCATACCTTCTACCCGAGTGCTTGGGCAGGGCCCCACTCATGAGCAGTGCGGACCCCGCAATCACAGACGGATTTGTCTTTACCCGGTTTCCGTTTTGTTCGCGGTAGACGTTGAATCCGAGGTTGTGCGCTTCTCCGCCGGTCTTCCAGGTAAGCACGACGCGGTTTGCACCGCTCTTATCGGTGGCCATATGAGCCGAGAACGATTGCAGAGTAATGCGCGTCGGAGACGTAACGATCTCGGTCTGCGTGGAAGTGTTGTTCGTCAGGTTCGGGTCGTTCTGCGATGCAGTGACCGTGGCCGTGTTCGAGAACGTGCCGGCGGAATCGGGGATCACCAGTATCGTAATCGTCGCGGTGCCTGCGTTCGCCATCGTTCCCAGCAGGCAAGTTACCGTTCCACCGGCCTCTGAGCATGATCCCTGCGTGGTGGTCGACGACAGATAGACCATCACCGAGGGCAGCGTGTCGGTGACGGTCACATTGGTTGCTGTCGCAGGACCGTTGTTCGTTACCGCCAGCGAATACGTGAGCGGCGTTCCCTCCGTCACCGGATTCGGACTCGCAGTCTTCACGATCGCCATGTCCGCGCTGTTGGCGCTCGCTACAACCACCGTGGCGCTGGCCGTATTGCTCGTGATGCTCGGGACGATGTTGCCAGCGTTGGCTGTCACGGTGTCCGTAATGTTCGTGCCCGAGGGCGCGCTCGAGATCACTTGCAGCACGAGTGTGAAGCTCGCGCTAGTGTTCGCAGCCAGACTTCCGCTGTCCGTGCAGGTGATCGTTCCCGTGCCGCCGACTGCCGGCGTAACACAGCTCCATCCCGCAGGCGCGGTAATCGACTGGAAGGTCGTGTTCGGCGGCGTTGTCTCGGTGAGCGTCATACCAGTATTCGTCGCTGCCGGACCGTTATTGGTAACACCCTGCGTGTAGGTAACGTTGCTTCCCGGTGCAACCGAAGTCGGAGACGGCGAATTGGTCGCGACCAGATCGGCCTGGGTAGCCGTGGCCACCACGTCCGCGGCCGTGGCGGTGTTGTTCGCGGTATTCGGATCGGTGATCGTCGAACTCACACTCGCGGTTTGGTTAATTGCGGTTCCTGCCGCCGTGCCGGCGGTCACGGTCACGACGTACGTGATGGTCGCCGGAGTGCTCGGCGAGAGACTCGGGTCCGTGCAGGTCAGGGTTGCGAGTTTGCAGGTCCATCCCCCGGGCCCGGTCAGCGAAACACCGGTCGTGTTCGCGGGCGCTGTTTCGGTCAAAGTCACGCTGGTCGCGGTGCTTGGCCCGGCGTTGTTTACCACTTGCGTGTAAGTGATGTTATTGCCGGCCTGCACCGGAACCGGGCTCGGCGTGTTGGTCACAGAAAGATCGGCGGAGTTCGTCACCAGCGCACTCACCGTCACGCTGTTGTTGTTGAGGTTCGGATCTGTGGTTGACGAGGTAACCGAATCTGTCTGCGAGATTGGCCCCGGCCCGGTCGTCGAATTCACTGTCACTGTGAATGTGAAGTTCGCCGTCGTATTCGCTGCCATCGCCCCCGTTGCGGTGCAGGTGAGCGTGGCGAGCGTACAGGTCCAACCTGTTGCGGGTCCCGTCAAAGTTGCGGCCGTCGTGCCAGCCGGAAGAGTCTCGGTGAAGGTCGGAGCGTTTGCCGAACCCGGGCCGTTGTTGGTCATGCTCTGCGTGTACGTGATCGTGCCCCCGGCCGAAACCGGGTTGGGGCTGGCGGAGTTCGTCACACTCAGATCCGCCTGCGTATTCGAGGCGACGCCAATATTGACCGTGGCCGAGTTGTTCGCCGGGTTCGTATCTCTAGTGGTCGTGGCTACGCTAGCAGTGTCGGTAATGATCGTCCCGGCTGCGGTGCCCGCCGCAACTGTGTAGATCGCCGTTATCGTTCCTGTGGAACCCGGCGGCACACTTGAACTGCTACAGGCGACCGGAGCAGAGTTCGGACAAGTCCAGGCGCCGCCGCCGCTGTTCACAACGGCAACTGAAACGAACGTCGTGTTCGCCGGCGTGGCTTCGCTGAACGTCCCCGTGCTGCAACTGCTGGGCCCTGTATTGGAAATGACTTGGGTATAAGTGATGTTCGAACCAGCGGCCACTGGGCTCGGAGTGCCGCTGTTGGTCACGGCCAGATCGCAGGCATCGGAGACCGGAGTCGTGACCGTCGTGCTGTTGTTTGCCGAGTTCGGGTCCGTCGTGGTCGCTGTAACCGAAGAATTTGCTGTGATCGTGCCCGCCGCTATGGTGGACGGCACGTTCACCACTACGATGATGTCGGCTGACGTTCCCGAGGCCATCGTCGTGTCGGTGCAATTCACGTTTCCGGTCGCACCGACCGCCGGAGAAGTGCACGTCCAGCCTGCCGGCGCCAAAACTGATTCGAAAGTCGTGTTCGTGGGCGTCGCTTCGGTAAAGCTCACTCCCGAGGCTGACGCCGGGCCGTTGTTCGTGACCGTCTGCGTGTAAGTGATGTTATTGCCGGCCAGCACGCTCTCCGGAGAGCCCGCCGTGGCCAGGGCGAGATCGGCCTGAGTTGCCGCCCCCACAACATCCGTCGCCGTCGCAGAATTCGCTCCAAAGGCTTGGTTCGTCGCATTCACTGTGGCCGTGTCGGTAATCGTTGTGCCGCTGGCTGTTCCAGACGCGACCGTATAGACCACCGTGAACGTCCCCGATGTACCCGCGGCCACGCTGGGGTTCGAACAAGGCGTTCCAGGAAATCCGGTGCAACTCCATCCAGCCGGCGGGGTGATCGATACAAATGTCGTATTGGCAGGCGTGCTTTCCGAGAACGTCGCCCCCGTCGCCGCAGCTGATCCGGTATTCGTCACCGTCTGCGTGTAAGTGATGTTATTGCCGGCCTGCACGGGATTCGGCGACGCGCTGTTGCTGACGGTTAACTCTCCCTTTGCAGTGGTACCGACAACCGTGTTGACAGAAGCCGTATTGTTCGCTGTGTTCGGATCGTTCACCGAAGAACTCACCGAGACCGTGTCCGTAATGACGGTCCCGTTGGCAGTTCCAGCATTCACCTGCACAATCATGGTGAACGTGGCATTGGTTGAACCAGCCAGGTTCACATCTGTGCAGACGACGTTGCCCGTGCCCCCGCTCCCGGGCGTCAGACAACTCCAGCCTGAAGGCGGCGTGAACAAAACCAGCGTCGTATTTGTGGGAATCGGCGCCACCAGCGTTGCATTGTCCGCGGCGCTGGGCCCGTTGTTGGTCACGACTTGCGTGTAAGTGATGTTACTTCCAGCGGCGACCGGATTCGGCGTTCCCGCGTCCGTCACGCTGAGATCGGCGGTTGAGACCACAGGCGCTACGTCGGTGCCCGTGTCGTTCAGCGGACTGACGTCTCCGCCGCCGGCGATGACTGCGTTATTCGTAACGGTGGCCGGAGCCGATTGGGCGACATTGATGTTCACAGTGATCGGGGGGTAACTCCCCCCGCCCACCAGTGAATCGGAACGTGTGCAGCTAACCGTCTGGCCCGACACTGAACAGGTCCAACCCGTTCCGCTCGCGCTGGTAGGAGTTACGCCCAGAGGCAAGGTATCATTCACTGTCACCAGGCCGCTGGTGGCGGTCGTGTTTACGTTCGAGGCCTGCAGCGTGTAGCTGGCCGTGGTACCGCGGGTGAAGTTGCCTCCTCCATGGCTCTTCGACATGGAGAGATCCGGCAGCCGCGTACAAACTTCGGACGACTGCAGTCCTGTAACCTGCGCGAGAGTGGCCGTCGCCAAACTCGTGCCCGCCGAACCGGGCGTCGATCCATAGGCCACGCCCGGATTCAGCGTGAGTCCGTTCGTGCCGCCGGTTACGCTGACACTCGCCGCGGTACCGGAAACATAGACGACTCCGCCGCCACCACCGCCGCCGGGGCCGTGCCGGTTCGCCAGGCTGTAGGCTTGCGACTGCCACGCATTGCCGCCATTCCCGCCATTCGCTTGCAGGGTCAGGCCACCTTCTCCGCCATTGGCCGCAAGCATGACGATCGTCCCGGCTGCACCGCCGCCGCCGCCCGCGTCGTTGGCAGTGCCGTTGTAAGAGTTCGTGCCATTGGCCTGCACGGTTGCCGTTCCGCTGAAGTTGTAGGCGCGAATGAAGACAATGCCTCCGCCTGCGGAACCGCTGCTGGCCTGATTGTCGCCGTCGGAGTTGTTGCGCGTGCCGCCGCCGCCGCCGCCGCCCACGGCGATACGATCAATCGTCGCAGGAAATGCGCCGCCACCCTCGCCGCCAGTGCTGAGGTTCGTATTCCACGAGTCGCCGCCGAAGCCTCCCGATCCGCCGTTCCCACCGCCGCCGCCACCGGCGTTCTGATCGTTCCCGCCCGGAGACGCTTTTTGCGGATCAGCATCTGTTCCACCGCCTCCTGCGTTGCCGGGCGCGCCCCGCGCCATGCTTCCGTCGACTCCGGCCGTTCCGCTCGGGTAGCCCACCGACGTGGTGGTCTGCAGGAACGTCTGGTTCCACTCCACCCACATCGGCGTGCCGGCAACTCCCTCACCTTTTGACGCGTCCCAACCGGCCTGGCCATTGCTGGTCGAACCTGTTGTCGTAGGCGTATAGGTAGCAGGAGATACCTGAACGTAGTCGGTATTGCTGCCGCCTCCGCCGCTCATCTGCAGTCCGGCCGCGCCGCGGAATCCCAACCCGCTTACGGAAACCGTCGCGCCGTTCAGAGTCAGCGTGTTGGCAATGTCGAGCGCAAGAATTCCGCCCGTCGATCCATTCCACGCCGCCGCCGTTGGTGGAGTCGTCGCACTCAGCGTAGCCGTCGTGTACTCCGGCACCAGCACCACCTGATACGTGCTCGCTCCTTTCGTGGCCGACGCCGCAGCAGCGTTGTATCCGAACACCAGCCCGCCGCCTGCACCGGCTCCCAGAATCGGCACCGAGCCACCGCTGATCGGTCCCGTCGCCGTCACATATTCGTAGTTGCCGGCGTTGTTGATGGCAGTGAACCCGGCGCCAGTGCTGCCGTTTCCATAGGCAACGGTATTCGAGTAACTGATGCTTGCATCCTGCATCTGAATGACAAGCAATTCCGTTCCCGCCGAGATGGTCCCGGTGCCGTTCGCAGTACCGAGCGGAATGGAGGTCGCGCCGGCCGACACCGACGCCGCTCCCGGGTAGTACGTATTCACCACGCCAGTCAAAGTTCCACCCGCGCTGAGGGAACTGGTTCCGCAAACCACACTCACCACCGGAGCCAGCGCGACGTAGGTATTGTTCCCGGTATTGGGATCCGGCGGTGTCCCGGAATCCGTGACTGTCGCCGTGTTCGGATAAAATCCCGCGGCCGTGGTCGAGACCGTAACGGTTATGGTGGCAGTTGATCCACTCGTAAAAGGCGTGGGCAGCGTGCAGTTGATAGTCGCGGTTGTAGTGCAGGTGGTGCCCGCACTCGGCGTCACGGAAACCAGGGACAGATTGGTGTCCGCAAAGGTGTCGGTCAGCGTGACGTTGTTCGCAGGCGACGGGCCGTTATTGGAAACCGTAATGTTGTAGATGGAATTCTGGCCAAGCGCCACCGCACTCACGCTCGTGGTAACGCCAATATCCGCTCCGCTCGGATTGATTGAGATGGCGCCCAGAGACCAGTTCGAACCGTTGCTGAAGGTTTCTGAGATCGGTACGCTGGGTGCGCCCGTGCGCGTGCTTCCCGTGGCCCTCACATCCGTGCCGGCGGCGCCCCCAGTGCTGATGTTCCACTGCTGTACCTGTGGCCCGGGTACCGTTACTGTCCGGTTTCCTCCGATGGCCAACGTGTCGAGAATCATTCCGTTGACGACGCTGGGGACGTCGAGCTGCGAGCTCGTGCCGTTGTTGCCGTCAGCCGAAACGAACGTGCCCAGCGGCACGGTCTGATCTACACCCGTAAATGTAGTTGCCCCCGCAACCACGCCTACGGTAGCGCCGCCGGTTGGAATATCAACGGTGACGACAACATTGGCGGTACCGGTGGGCGGCGCCAGCAGATACCATTGCTCGACCCGCCGCTGATTGCCGGCATCGTTGTGCGCCCCCACAAAACTCAGCACCGAGGTGCCGTAAGTGACGCCCACGACTGCCGCGGCTTGCGAATTGTTGATGTCGATGGAAACCCCAACCAGCATCAGCCGATTGGTACCGGCTGTCGTGTGAGAGAAGGTAAGAGTCTGGCCGCCTGGACCGGTTAACTCTGCTCCGTTAGAAGTCGTCGAGTCCACTGCAACCTGTGCACGCGACACCGTCGCGCCGAGCAGCAGGCAGAGAAAGGCGAGTTGAACCACCGCCCGCTTTCCTTGCGAACATGCGGGAGCAGACTTATGCAACAGCTTTTCGACAATACCCTGCGCCCGCGCCGTGGAACGAAGCGCCCACCCACCTACGCCTTTGAACCTAGCTTGCACAATTTTGCGTCCTACCCGCACTTCCTTGGCCCGAGCGAGGCCCAGAATCTGAGCACCTTCCAGCGCGGGATCATCCTGCCGGCCACAATCCCCGCGGGCGATGAACACATCTCTCGCGTGATCGGCCACGACAATCCTGTGCAGCCGGAAGCCATAATTAGACTTTGCTAAGACGATATCGTCCTTTCGTAATTTGCTCACGATTACGGGGGTAACTTCGACCACCTCCCCGTCACGTATCGCCGGAGACATGCTCGCGCCCTGCGCCTGAAAGCGCACGCCCAGGCCCTGCTTCAGCAACTCGCGGATCATCTCTTCAAAGACAACCGAGTCCGCTACGAGGCTAGTCATGCAGATTGAGAATCGCGTCTACGGCGCGATGGTCGGGTTCAAAGGCAAAGCGGTAGACGGGAACGTTTGCGACTACCTCTTCAAGAAAAGTCAGGGCCGACACGACGTACTCGTGCCGGTGAAACGGGACAAAGCTGCGGGCGAATAATTCTGCGACGGCCTGGCCGGGAGAGAGGGGCGTCAGGACGTTGCCGTGCCCATGCTCAAGAATGAAGATGCGCGCCAGCGGCGCGCTCTTCGGCGACGCATACCTCGCCTCGCCATGCCATGGCGTGCCGTACATGCGAATCTTGTGCTTCGGATTCCGATGTCGAATCTAGGCATCACCACCGGGGTTGTCATTCCGAGCGAAGCGAGGAACCTGCTTTTCCGCGCCGTCCCTCCGCACAATAATCCGGTCATCGCTCAAAACCTCCACATCCTCCAGTGCCGTCCACAAGCGCGTGGTCGTGCTCTTCCCCGCCCCGGAATGCCCGACAAACAGATTCCCAATCCCATTCGCCCGCACAAGTCCGCAACCATGCAGCTCAATCGCCTTCTCCTGCGTCAGGCGATGCATGATCAGCAATTCGTCCAGGGGATACTCAAGCGGAATGACTTGGCAACCGGAGTTGGCGAAAAAATCTGCGCTCATCTCAAGGCGCGCGCTGCGAAATTGACGATCGATCGTCAAGCGCTTGTAAGGGCTGGGACTTAACGTCTCTGCGATGAAGTCAAAACAAAATCCTTCGCCGCACGAGTAAAGACGCCAGATCGAGCCGGAATCGAAGAGACGGGAATGCTCGGACTGATGAAGCTTTTCAACCCATCGGACTTGCATTCGGATGTCAGGGTTTTCACAATTGGCCTGAAACGCACAGAGGGCTGGAAACAGCCCCACATCTTCTGAGTTTTCGCCGGCGATTTGAACTGACACCTCGCCTATGGAGACCTGACTCAAGTGTTTGGCGCGTGTGCTCACGAGATGATGTAAGTTCTCCACAATTCCATCTCCAGTCGCAAAATCGTGGAATTACGAACCGAGGCTGCTGCAGAACAACACGGCACAATTGCCGGTCCCCGGACCACCCGCGGTAGTTGACTTGCAATGTCCGAGCACCGCCTCTTCCGGCCGTAGGCTGATGGTGACTAATTCTGGAGAGGAGTATTCTTTTTTCTTGCTCTCGACCGGATTGGGCTGTTGATTCATTATTTTTTTTCACTCCTCGCCGTACGGTCAACCTCCACAGCGGCCACATGCCGAAACTGCCGGGGCATGATTCAAGATCGGCAGCAGTGCAGAAGGACTCGCCCAGTGTTCAACATCAACTTCCTTATCAGCCACGCGGCGTGCAGAGGCGATCAACTCCTCATGATGGACGCCGCCGCTGCAGAACTCGCAACTGCCATGCCCAGGGATCGCAAAGCCGAGGGAAGCAGCCCGCAAGTGCGCCACATGGCAAAGGAACTCGACGGGTGATTCCCGATCGCCATTTTCCATCTCTCCGTTCGCTGGGCACATGCCGCACAGCGATTGAATACGGCATTCCACGCATTTCGTCATTCGGGTACGCTTTCGCCGGCGCACTTCCAGCAGAGCTCCCTCCCACACGTTTTTCACGCCCGCGTCGCGCACGCTGAATGTCTCCTGCTGGGATGTGATGCAGATTCCCATCTCGCCGAATGCGTTGATCGCAAATCCGTTGTGACCGCCGCCGCAAAAGTAAAGGGTGTCAACTTTCGACAGACTGGCCGGTCTTTCCAAATCGCGCTGAGCCAGCCGGAAATATTCATCCCTCGCCTTTGGCGACGCCATATCGAGCGCTACGACCTCCTCTGGCGTCAGCCTCACCGCCAGGGGACTCTGCGAACAGTCGATCCGCGGATTGATCTGCCCGTCCATCTTGAATTCCACACCCAACTCTTCCTCCGCGAACCGCCGCATCGCCATCACTTCATGCTTGTTAATGCTAGTCGCAACCGTCTTCAGCTTCAGCGGAAGCCCTCGTTCCTTCAGCAGCCGGATTCCGCGCAGGCACCGGTCATACGATCCGGGAACCGCGGTCAGCGCCTCATAGGTCTCGCGCGTACGCCCGTACAGCGTGATCTCGATCGCAAACGGCGGCCATTCCGCCAGGTAGTCCGCGATCTGTTCGTTGATGATGGTGCCGTTGGTGAACAGCGTGATCAAAAAGCCTTTTTTCTTGGCGTAGGTGTAAATCTCGAGGAAGTCTTTGCGCGCGAAGATTTCGCCGCCGGTGTAGAGGATCCAGAAGCAGCCCATCTCGACCAGTTCGTCGAGCACGCGGAAGTGCTCTTCCTTGCTCAGTTCCCGCCGCCGCGCCTCCACGTCTCCCATGGGCAGGTTGTTGTAGCAGTGCAGGCACTCGAGCGGGCAGCGCCGCGTCACTTCAATCGAAACTTGCAGGGGAACGCGCTCGCCCGACTGGCGCTGGTGCAAGTCCGCGCTGAAGTCGCCATAACTGCGATACTCCAAGAACCCTCCCGTCTGAATGCAGCGGACACGGTCTTTCCCCGCTCTCCCCGCCCTGTTCGACCCGCGTCCGCTGCCCGGTCCTTCCCGCCCCACTGGTCGCTGCTAGTCGCCGGCCGCCGCCACCGCTGCCGCCGGAACCCCAGCCGGAACTTCGACCAGACCAACTGCCTTCATCTCACTGAGAAACTCCGCTACATCGTGCTCGGCTTGAGTGAGTTCGACTTCGTACTCTTCGGCCACCGCCATCGCCAACTCGGCTGCGGTTCTGGGTGCATCCAGCAGCTTCCAGATCAGAGAGCCCGTGCCGTTGAAGCTGTAAATCGACGCCAGGTCCCCCACCTTCGCGCGCACCGGCACGATGAGCGTCTCTCCCGCGATCACGCGCGCCACAACGGATTGCGAACGAACGAAGCTCTGTGCTTTCCACGTGGTTGCCAATTTGCCATCCCCCGGTTTCGGATTTCGTAACAAACGCTCGCACTCGAAAGTCCCGCGCTTTCGTCCCAAATTGAGATTACGGCAAACTTCGCCTTGTGAATCAATCGCGAGTACGGGTAGGTATCTGGTTGGTTATCACCGCGGGAGATTCCCAATTACCGCGTCAAAACAGGGGTCAGGAGGTTAGCGTCCCATCGGGTTTGAGCCTTGCCGCGAGTGCACCGAGGCGCGGACGAGCGATCTTGCGGGCTCCGGCCACCTCTCACCTTTCCTGTGGACAAACGAAAGAGAACGCTATAAAAAGAAATGCAGCTTCGATTCTCCGCTTCCGCGCGGATTCGCCAAAACGGATTCGCCAGCAAGTAAGTCCGTGCTCAACGAAGAACGCCGTCGCGCCATCCTCGATCTGCTGACCCACCAGGGCAGGGTTCTGGTGACGGAACTGGCGCGGCAATTCGAAACCTCGCAGGTTACGATTCGCAAGGATCTCGAGATTTTGCATTCCCAAGGCCTCGTCCATCGCACGCACGGCGGAGCTCTGCCCGCCCGCGAGGGCGCACTTGAAGATCCCACACTGCGCGAAAAGGAGAAGCTGCATCGGCAGGAAAAGCTGCGCATCGCGGAAAATGCCGCGGCTAAGGTGAAGGAGGGACAGGTCCTGATTCTTGACTCGGGCACGACGACCACGGCCATTGCCCGAGCCCTGCGGAAGTTTCAAAACCTCACCATCATCACCAACGCGGTGAACATTGCCGCCGAATTGGCGGGAACCGCGGTGGAGGTCATTCTCACCGGCGGCACATTGCGCAAAAATTCGTTCTCGCTGGTTGGCCCGATCGCCGAAGAAACCCTGCGCCGTCTGAGCGCCGATCTTTTATTTCTAGGCGTCGACGGCTTCGACGTGCACTATGGATTGAGCACACCCAATCTGCTGGAGGCAAAAGTCAACCGCGTAATGGTCGAAGTCGCGAAGAAAACAGTTGCGGTCTGCGACTCGAGCAAATTCGGACGCCGTAGCCTGTCGCTGATTGCACCCCCGTCAGCGCTGCAGGAAGTCATCACGGATCGTGGCGTGGCGAAATCTGATCTGCGCGTGCTGAAGCAGGCCGGCATTGAAGTCACGCTGGTTTAGCAGGTTTGCAGGGCAGTATCACTTTTTCGAGTTGTCATCCTGAGCGGAGCAGAGTCCGTGCCCGCATGGACTTTGCGAAGTCGAAGGCTTGCCCTGAGCGAAGCCGAAGGGATCCTACCGAACCACCAAACCATGCCCCGTTTTGACGTCACCATCGCCGGCGAACTGAATCTCGACCTCATCCTCTACGGTCTGCCCGAGCAACTTCTGCCCGAACGCGAACTGCTCGCCGACCGCATGATGCTCACGCTCGGCTCCTCGTCTGCCATCTTCGCCCACAATCTGGCCGCACTCGGCAGCCGCGTCGGATTCCAATCCCGCATCGGCGACGACCCTCTCGGCCAGATTGCACTCGAACGTTTGAAACAGGGCGGAGTCGATGTCTCGAAAGTGCGCATCGTTCCCGGCGCCACCACAACCGGCCTGACGGTAATCCTGCACCACGAATCGTGGCGTAACATCCTAACCTACTCGGGAACGATTGCAGAGCTGACCTGGAACGATCTCGACCTCGACTATCTCGCTGACTCACGCCATTTTCATTTTTGCTCTTATTATTTGCAGCGGGGGCTTCGTCCTCGTGTTGGCGAGCTTCTTCACACCATGAAATCCAGAGCTGTCACGGTTTCTCTTGACACCAACGACGATCCGGATGACCGTTGGGGCGGAGACTTGCAGCAGATTCTGCGCTACGTCGATGTATTTCTCCCCAATGAACGCGAGGCGTGCAAGGCGGCCGGAACTGAAGACTTGGAAACTGCGGTTCAAAAGCTCTCGGAGTTCGTACCGCTGGTGGTCGTCAAACTTGGCCGCAAAGGGGCTATGGCGCAACGGGGAAAGGAGCGGTTCGTCGGCCCTGCGCGTGAAGTGGTGGCCATCGATGCGGTCGGCGCCGGCGACAGCTTCGACGCCGGCTTCCTGCATGAATATCTTCGCGGATCAGATCTGCCCACCTGCCTCGCCAGCGGCAATCTGGCGGGAGCGCTGTCGACGACTCGCCCCGGAGGGACCGAAGCATTCCGCGATGTCAGGCACCGCGAGGCATTCCTGAACATCGCCAAATAGAGCCATCTCTCAGCGCCGTGGCTTCGGTCATATGCGATGGTGCCCACTCTACTTCACCTCACTTCGAGCAGCAAATGCTCTTTGAACTCCGCCTTTAACTTCGGCGGTATCCGTGCCGACACCTGGACCGTCCCGAAATCTTTTCCGTCCACATAGTCGACCACGTGGTAACTCCCAGGTTTTAACCCGCGCAATTCAATCTCGCCTGCAAACGGCTTCCCAGCATCCGTAAAGAACGCGTAGTACATCTTTCCATCTTTCTCGATGGCGTACCCTTCCGGCAAGTCGTAACCGTACACGTAGAGATCGCGAAACTCTCCCTTCGAGAGCATTTTCTCGTTGTACAGCCCAATCCACTTCTTCCAGATCTCTTCTTTCTCACTCGTCAGTGCCACCCCCTTGTAATGCGGTCCCGGATCCGGCCACACAAATTTTGTGCCCGGCACGCCACCTAATCCCAGGGTCGAAGCGAAGTCCGTGCCGTGCTCACTCCATTTATCGCCGCTCAGCTTGGTCATCGCCGAAAGCTCGACATGATCGCCGTACACCGCCGCTTCCGGGCCCAGCAGGGCTTTGTACATTTTGATCCTCCGCCGCACCTGCACCGCGCCCACGGGATCTGCCGTGACCGCCTGGTCGATAAACGGCAGCCACGCCAGCGACGGCGGCGTTCCGCACGGACACGCCTGCGTTACGCTCTGCGGCTTGATTGCGCGCGTGGTCTCAAAAATCGTTTTGTACACTTCGCTCATCGCGTTCACCGACTCCTGCGGCGACTTGTGATGATGCGCCGGGTTGTAGCAGGCGGGCACGCTGTAAATATTGTCGAGCTTTGATCCGTCGAATCCCCAGTCGCGAATGAATTTCTCCGTGAGCTGCTTGTAATACGCCTGCACCTCCGGCAGCGACGGATCGAGCGCCGCCAGGTCACGCGTCATCCGCGCGTGTTTGCCGTCCTTGTCGAGAATCAACCAGTCGGGATGCTCCTTCACAATTTTCGACACGATGTACTTGTGCGACTCCCAGCGGCCCTGCCCGTCTTCCACGCCCAGCGGCAGCCACCACAGTTGCACCAGCAATGCCTGCTTGTGGAAGTCGTCCACCATTTTCTTGATCGAATCGCCGGGAAACGTCTCCGCCCGCGGATTCCAGTCGCCGTACGTGTCGAACCAGCGATCATCCAGCGTCGCCCACTTGATGCCGAACTCTTTCAGCTTCGGAACCGTTCCCAGCATCTGCGCCGGAGTTACGTTGAACTCGTAACCCCAACCGCACCAGCTCACGTTGTAGGCTTCATTCGAGGGCTTCGGGATGTCCCATCCTTCTTTCTGCAGCACGCTCGACCACATCCGGAGCGGCTCGTAGAAATCCCCGCTGTACACCGCCAGAAAAGTCCGCGGAGCAGAATATGTCTCGCCTGGTTTGAGAACCGTATTCACCGGAATTGTGACCCCGGTCTTCACTCTGCCATCCGCCTCCACCTTGACCGGAATCGATAGCGTCCACGGCAGCGTCTCCACGTGCCCGATCGCTTCTCCCACCGGCGCCGTCCAGAACGCAACCACCGGAATGCCGCCACCATAGCCGCCTTTCACGGCCTCGCCCATCAAGTTCGGCTGCGCAGAAACTCGTGTCAGTTTCTGCACGTCATCCTTGCCCCAGTCGTAACTCGATCCCTGAAACGACCACATATCGTACGGCTGCGCTTTTGCATCTACCTGCTTCGCGCTGAACCGATGCTCTTGCAGCGCCGCCTGATCGATCTTGAAATCCGACGCTCCCGCATTTTTGTAAGCAACACTCACTATCGCGATGTTCGGGAAATCGTCGTAGACTTCCATCACCGACGTGCGTTCAATAGGCACTCCTGATGGCGCTACAGGACGCCAGGCCATTTCGATTCGTTTACCACGCCCCATCTTTCCTGTCGCTTCGAGTATGTTTGTCTGACTGAAATCCGGAACGAACTCCAAATTTTTTCCGTCATGCAAGATGTGATCGCCGCTTGCAAACGACAACCCGCCCGGATCGTCGAGAGTGAGCCGCTTGCCATCTTTGAGTAGAACCGCCTCGAGCGCGCCCGCCGGAGTGATCTGAAATTCCGCCGTGCTTGTCGTCACCACGACCGGTCCTCCATCGCGCACCTCGACTTTAATGTCGGACGGCCGTGACGGCTCCGGTTTCGGCTGTGCCGGAGGTTTGACGCAACTGAGCATCAGCGCGGCGCTCGCGACAAGAAGGGTTGCCCCGATATAAAACAGGTGAGGAAAGCTCGACCCGATGCGCTTCATAGTTCCCCCTGGCTCCGCAGCATAGCGAAAGAAAACACAATATTTCGTAACTATACCGCACAAGCCGGAGTTCTGCATCCATCAACGAATCTCGGCCAGAGATTCCTCGATCGACTGGTTTGGCGCGGGCATTGCGCCCACTTCGCCGGCCACCCAGGCTCCGATCCGGTTCGCCATTTCGTTCATCCGATCGAGCGGCGCACCGTTCAGATATTCGTGCACCAGTCCCGCGGTAAACGCGTCTCCTGCTCCCACAGTGTCCCCGACCCTGACCTGGAATCCCGGATGCTCACTCACGTCGTGCTCGGTCATGTCATGCTCCCTCACCTCGCGGCCCCGAACCAGCAGACTTCCCTGCCGTCCCCGCGTGACGGAAATCAGCTTCAAACTGTAAGCACTGAGCAGGCGTTTCGCCGACGACAGCTCATCCTTGTATGGAAGATGGCACAAGCTCATGATCTTCTCCAGTTCCTCGTCGTTCAGCTTGACGATGTCCGCCAGCTTCATCGATTCCCGAATCGTTTTCGCCGAGTAATACGACTGGCGCAGGTTGACATCGAAAACTCTGACAGCGTGTGATGACGCAGCCCGCAGAAACTCTCGAATCGTCCTCCGGCTCTGCTCGCCCCTTTGCGCCAGCGACCCAAAGCAGACTGCATCCGCATGCGCCGCCAGGCCCCGCCAATCGCGAGTCCACTCCAGAAAGTCCCAAGCTGCAGGGTTCGCGATCTCATAGCTTGGCATGGCGGTGCTATCAAGCTTCACGTTGACGGTTCCCGTCGCGTGCTTGTGGTCCGCCTGTACGTGATCGACGGCCAGCCCCAACTCCTTCATGCGTTGCAAGGCTTCATGCCCATGCAGATCCGTACCGACACGGCTGGCGACAATTCCCTCATCGCCTAACAGGTTGGCGATGTAGGCGAAGTTCGCCGGAGCGCCGCCCAGGCGAGGGCCGTCCGGAAAAATGTCCCACAAAACTTCGCCCAGCCCGACGACTTTTTTCTTCCTGTTCAATAAATTTCATTCCCTCGCTGCGTGCTCTCGATCTTTCCGCGCTCGACGGAAAGCGAATATGCGACGCCCCCGTCGCCCGTCCAGGAAACCAGATCGAAATGCCCGCCCGCGGGAACTCGATAGACGCTGATTCCATGAAAGGTCAGCGGGGTGCCCTTCTCGCAAATCTCTGGTGTACGTGTCGGACGCAGAAAGTACGCGCCCTTCCCCGTCCCGATCACCCTTGCCTTTCCGTCGGTTTCCACCAGCACCGCCGATTTCTCATCAATGGCGATTTCGCGTGGCGCCGAACTCCAGCCATCCTTCATGATGCGCGCCAGAAATCCCAGTGATCGACCCATGCGGTCGCGCTTGGCAAAATGCGAGTCTGTGATCAGGTTCTCGAGGTGTGGAATCTTCAGAAAATCGCGCACCAGCGTTACGCGCTCTGTATAAGGATTAAGCAATACATCCGGTGACGCCAGATCTTTGTCGTCCGGTTTATCGCCCAGCGCGCCGTACGCGAACTCGCCCTCAACCGCCAATCCCGCGCTGGTTCCACCGATCCCCTTGCCTGCGGCAATGTCATCGTTAATCGCCTGTTCGACCGGCGTTCCTTTCCAACCGCGAACGTACCGCGCCTGGTCGCCTCCGGCAATAAACAGTACCTCTGCTTTTCGGATAATTTCAGCAACTGCCGCGTCTTCTGCCGCTGCGCGATCAGGAATGATCAACGTCGCAACGGAGTTGGCTTTGCACAACCCGTTCACGTACGCGTTGTAGTCGTCGTCTCCTCGTGCGCGCAGGATCAGGAAATCGCCACCGTTTCCTTTCGCGCAGAGCCAGCCAAACGCCTCATCCAGGTCACCGCCGCCGCCCATCATGGCGACGCCAGGGGTCGGCTTGGTCTGAATGTCTTCCTTATTTCCAAGACGAAAATACTGGTAGGACTGGGCCTGCGCGAAACTCGCAGCGCTTGCGATCAACAGAAGAAGTAGTCCAATATTTTGTGGAACCACGCTGAGAATATACCGCACTCCTGGACTCAGGAACGCGGATCGGCTTCCAACCCGAGCCATCTGAGAGCGGACGGAAGATCGTAAAATACCCGGATGTTTGGAGGCATCTCGTCCGACATTTCACTGTAAGCCTCCCACAATCGTCCCATCCCAAAAATGTGTGGCTGTCTGGCCACCAACGCTCGTCGGGCACTTGGCTCGAAGATTTTTCGCCGGGCCAGCATCTTAAACTCGTCCAGAGACATTTCAAAATCTGAAACATCCCTCAAGTCCGCTAAATGATCAAACTCCGGGTTGAATTCTGGATCAGTCGCAGCTTGATTGTGACACTCCTGAATTTCGTCGCGCGTTACGCGCCCCGATGCAGTGGTAATCACAAGACGCTTTTCCGGGTAAACCACGTAGCTGAACGGCATAGGAACCCCAGAGGCCGCTGTCCTGACGACGTCGAAGAAACTTCGCCCTAAATCCCGGTAAAACGACAGCAGAAGAGGAGGGACTTCAAATCTTGGTGAGCGCGGCAGGATTCGAACCTGCGACCCATGCCTTAAAAGGGCATTGCTCTACCACCTGAGCTACGCGCCCATCCTGCAATGACTTCAGCCGCTCAATTCTAAACGACTATTACTGGCCTTATATTCATACTAGCAAAGATCGGTTCGCTTGCGTGATGGCCAGCACTCACTCCGAGTCCGATGAGGTTCGAACAGATCAGGATGCCGTGACGCCAACACGCGACAGAGAAACCCGAGGCGGGCTTGCAAAACTTAAGATGATGGAACGATGGCCCGTACTATTCGGCTCGGACTCCGACCATCAATCCGGCTGGCCCGGGCACACGCAGCCGGCGCACATCCGAGAAGCCTGCGGCTTGCAACCAGCTTGCGAATTCCGGCTCGCTATAGCTGCTTCCGGATTGCGTTCCGACCAGCATGTTCAACGAGAACAGTGCCGCGAAGCGCGGGGCCGTCTTGCTCGGCTCCAGAATGAAATCCTGGACCACAACCCGACCCTTTGGCGCGAGCGCATGGTAAACGCGGCGGAGCAATTTGCGGTTCTCGTCGGGAGAAAACATGTGACAGATGGCCGAAAGCAAAATCAGGTCGTAGTTCTCACCCAGCGGATCTTGCCGCATATCTCCGATCCGCGTCGTGATGCGGTCTGCAAGTCCGGCGTCCCGAATGAATTTCTGGGCCAGAGCGACCACATCGCTCTGGTCCAGAATTTCGGAGTGCAGTTCGGGCAACGCTCGCGCCAAAGCGATGGAGTATGCACCCGACCCGCCGCCCAGGTCCAGCATGCGCCTGATCTCCGCAACACCGACCGCATTCACCACCGTGGCAGCGCGCTCCATGGCGTTCCGGTCCATCGCGGCGATGAAGGCTGTCACCGAGTTCTTGTCACGGCCATTCTTTCCTCTTTCGACCCCTCTTTCGACCGCCGTTCCGGCCTGCACGCACTCCGTCAGGGTCGACCATCGATGCCAGAGGTTAGCGGTGTGCATCAGAGCCGGACGCGCATTATCGCGTGCACCTTCGGAGAAGAAACGAGCACTTACCGGAGTGCGGAAGAACATCCCATCTTTCTTGTCGACCAGCTTCAAGCTGACAAGCACATTCAGCAGCATCTCGGTAGCGCGGGGATCGCAGTGAATTTTTTGAGCCACTGTTTCTGCGCAGGCTCCAGCACCGACGGCCGTGAATACATCCAGTTCCAGCGCCGTGAGCACTGCCCGGCTGGACATGAAGCCTCGAATCATCTCATTGAGATCGTCGGGAAGAATGCCTGCTTCGTCTCTGGCTCGAACCATTGCCCGATAGCGGTCACGATGTTCTTTCGCTTGCACATTCATTGCCGTCAAATCGTTCCAAGCGAGTCGTGACACTATCTTGCCCGAGCGCAAATGCGAATGAACGATCTCTGGAACGTCTTCCTCTCGTACTTTGTGATACCAAACTCCTTCCGGGTAGGTGATCAGGACAGGTCCGTCATCGCATAAGCCGAGGCAGCCGCAGGTCGTGACTTGCACCTCATCGTCCAGTCCTTGTGCGGTCAATTCATGTTCCAAGGCCTGCAAGACTCGGAACGAGCCGTTACTGGGGCAGGAAGTGACACCCTCCGCCTTTGCTTGTGTGCAGACGAATATATGCTGACGAAACGGCTCCATATGCTTTCTGCTCCGGGCCACAAGACGGCGAGACCTTCTGCAAGTGCGTATGACTACGGTGCTGAGACCGCATTCCGCAACGCAGAGCTTACGCGGCCCTGATTCGGATGGGCTCTGGCATCGTCGCCGGCTTGCTCAACCTCATCGCCCTTGCCCGCTGCGCATTGCTGAGGAAAGGCGAAGAGTTAACGTCGGAATCGACAGCGGCGCTCAGCAGTTGGCCCAGGCCGCGAATCGCTGTACCCATAACCTGCGAAACCAGTACTACCAAGACCGCGCAGGCAATAAACGAGGCAAACACTACGGGGAAGCCGTGGTGCTCCGCCGGATTCAATAGAAATTCGACCAGAGACGCTACCAGAATCACACCTCCCACCACGATGCCGGCGGACCATACGGACTCACCGAAAGCAATTTCCTTTTCCGCAGCGCGATAGGAGCTTTGATAGCGCTCCATGGCAGCGACTGATTCGTACGTTTCGGTTGGAAAAGCAGCAGCAGCGCTCATAGGCACCTCCTTCTCAATCCAGAAACGGCTCAAAGCAACGGAGAATCATTTCCATCCCGACGCGGCGGCTTCGTTTCCGGACGATGAGTCGTTTCCGCGGGCCGGGAAAACCATTCCGCGGGCGTATTCCTTCGAACGTCTTGTTTTTGGGGAGATGACTTTGCCGGCTGTCTTCGGTGAGCCAACACTCTGGCAGCCGTTACCTCTGACAGAGCTTCCCCCCGATTTGAAAAGTGTCTTTGCACGACTCCTCCTTTCGCTCCAGCGACAATGCCTGACTTCGTGGCGCAGTGCCCTGATCCACTCGCCTACCTGCTGCTAGCTGCCCGTTGGAGGCGATGCAGCCTTATCGCTTGTACCCAATCTTGCGCAGCAGGTCATGGCGCCATGCAATATCGGCATCTGCCTCGATGCCCTTCGGCGAGCTCCCGTCAATCACGCCCAAAACCCCTCGGCCTTGTTCGCTCTGGGCAACAATCACCTGTACCTGGTTCGCAGTCGCGCAGAAGATCGAGCACAGCTCAGGCACATTGCGAATCGCATGCAAGACGTTAATGGGATAAGCGTTCTGCATCACGAGGACAAAGGTGTGTCCTGCTGCCAAGGCCTGCGCGTTGCGCACCGCGCAATCGCGCAACTTCTGGTCGTTTCCCTCCGACCGGGTCAGGCACGCGCCCGAACTTTCGTTAAAGGCCAGGCCGAACTTGGCCTGTGGGGCAGTCGTACTCATCGCCTCGTAAAGGTCTTCCACCGTCTTGATGAAGTGGGACTGACCCACAATGATGTTGGCGTCGGCGGGGAACTCCATCGGCACGGCCTTGATCTCGAACATGCTTAGCCTCCGCTCATCAGGCAATCCGCTTGCGATCACTGTGCACGCGTTCCAGATAACGACCAGTTCGTAGATCCACGCGCACCCACTCGCCGGGCGCAATGAACAGCGGAACCCGAATGGAAACATCGTTTTCGAGCTTCGCCTCTTTCCAGGCGCTGTCCTGTTGGGAATGCGAGGGCGGCGCGGTATCGACGACGCGAGCTTCCACAATGTCGGGCAACGTAGCACTGATGGGTTTGCCTTCAAAAAAGTCGAGCGGCACCATCGCGCCCGATTGCAGAAAGTTCACCGCGGGCCCGAGAATTTCGTCACTGACCTCGACCTGCTCGAACGAATTGGGATCCATAAATGTGCAGGCGTCGGTTTCGTGAAAAAGAAATTCCATATTTCGCCGTTCGACCTGCAGATCTTCCAGGCGCTCTTGCGGCCGGAAACGCGCCTCCCACAATCGTCCGGTCTTGACGTTGCTCAGCTCTGCTTTGACGACGCCGCCTAGCTTGGCAGCCGCGGCTTTCGCTTCCACCTGCAGGACCCGGTAGACCTGTCCCTCAACCCGGACAACCATTCCCTCAGTCATTTCCGATGCAGTCACCATGGCGCTCTCCGATAATGAGTGATTTCCAGTCTCCTCAGCTTGGCCAGCACTATTGATTCGCGCCTCGGCCTCAAGCCGCAACACGCCGCGGCCTGTCGTCTGGTGTTTCGATGTCCTCCAGTTCCTGCTTCCGATGCATGAATACATAAACAGCAAGAAGGGTCAAAACCAACAATGCAAGGATCATTACTATCAGTGCGAAAGCGACCGTGCTGCGGATCGGACCCGTGATTTCTTTGGTTTGCTGACTGGCAAGCACAATCCAGGGCAGATTCGCGTAGGCGTCCTTCAAGCCTGTATCGGCAAAAGCGATCACGTAGGACTCGCGGTTCGACAGCGTGGTGTAGAAGTAGCCCGTTTGCCGACCGCGCAAGCTGCCCATGGCGTCCCGGATCGCCGCGTACTCCTCTGATTTGAGCTTCATCGAGGGACTGACGCCCGGCGCCTCGATTACGGTTCCGTCGTCCCGCACCAGGAACAACCGGCCCGTGCGTCCGATCTGCCGCCGGTTGATTTGGGCAAATAGCGGCGACATGTCCACCGTGGCCGTGACCGCCCCGATGAACCTTCCGGTTCCCTCTTGCAGTATGGGGTAGGTGACACCGATGTAGTAAAGCCGGCTCTGATCGTCGTATCGCAGATCCGACACCTGGATAGTTCCGATCCCATCCGACGAAAGCGCCTGCCAGGACTGAAGGTCGGTCTGCGAGTAATGGACCGGGCGGTTGGTGGCGGCAACGGTCGATCCAGTGACATCGAAAACTGTGAGCTTCAGCAATGTGGGATTGAGTTCCCGCAAACGCCGCAGCTGTCCAGCCAAGTCAGACGTCAGGATCTGGGTGGACAATTTGTCGGCCTCTGAACCTTCCCAGGTTTGGTTAATGGCACTGATCTTCGCGCGAATCGCTTCTTCCGACAGATGTTCGTATTGGCGGTTCGCCAGAGTCACCGCCTGCACGGGACCCGTCGTGTTGGCGATCACGCTGACGTCGCGCACACGCGCGGCCACGTAATCCGACGCAGACTCTGCCGCGGTCAGGGTGAGCGAGCGCAGGTGCTCCCCGTTCAACTGTCGTATGTGACCGTCTCCTTGCAAAGCCACGTAGAAACCGAAAACCGTGACGGGAACCAGAATCAAAATAAGCCCGATGAGCAACTTTTGAAGGGATGTATGGAATTCCAGCGTCTCGAGAGGCATAAGGCCTCCTTCTCGTCGCGTGGGACCATTCGGCGGCAAGACCGCGCGCCGCGTGGGAGCCAGGCGCACGCGAACGGATACTGACAGCCTAACGCTAGCGCTGGAGATACTTTCCGTCTGTGATTTTCCGCACAGTGCCGGGGGACTACAGAGCGCCGCCCTGATCAGCCCCGTCGCATCGTGTGATTCGGATCACTGCCTTGACTATTGTGTTCGATAAGCTGCTTGGTTGGGTCTTTACACCGCCTGACTAGTCGGTGAAGTCCGAGTCTGCAGAAATGAGAAGGTGAACACCATGAGCCTCAGTCAGCTCGCCAGGTCCATCAAAGAGTCGGTCACTCTCAAGCTGAATGAAACCGCCGCTTTGCTTCGCGAGAAAGGAGAGCCGGTCATTCATTTGGGAGGTGGGGAGCCGAAAACGAAAGTTCCCATCGACGCCGTAATTAACTGCACGTCGCTGCTAAACACCGGGGAAATTCGCTACACACCCCCGGACGGAATTCCCTCACTCAAGAAAGCCATCATCCGTTACACGGAAGAACACTATAAGAAGGTCGTTTCGGCGCACAACGTAATCGCATCGGGCGGAGCAAAGCAGGCGCTGATGGTGCTGTTGCACGCAATCCTCGATCCCAAGGAAGAAGTGATCTTCCCCGCGCCGTACTGGGTGAGCTATCCGGAGATGGTGAAGCTTGCAGGAGGAGTTCCGGTTCCGGTGACCGCCGAAGACGGCAGCTTCTGCCCGACGGTCAAGGAGATCGCAGACGTGGTCAGCTCTTACACCAAGGCAATCATCATCAACAGCCCGAACAATCCCTCGGGCGTCATGTACTCGAAAGACTTCGTACAGGAGATGGTGGAGTTCTGCGAGAAGAAGAGCATCTACCTGATCATGGACGACATTTACAACCGGCTGGTGTTCAACGGCAAGAGCGCGCCGATCTGCTACGACTTCATGAAGGCGCCGTTCGAGCAATCCAAGCTCATCGTCATCAACGGCGTTTCGAAAATGTACGCCATGACCGGCTTCCGCATCGGCTGGGCGATTGCCAACGAAGAGCTGATCGCAGCGATGGCCACGATCCAGTCGCAGCAGACTTCAGGGCCATCGGCACCGGCGCAGTGGGCAGCGGTTGGAGCGCTCAATGGAGTGCAATCTGCCATCGACAGCCTGCGGCTCACGCTGGAGAACAATCGCACCGTGATGCTGGACCGGCTCAAGGCATTCGACGGCGTAAAGGTGCATGCCCCCGATGGCACGTTCTACTGCTTCCCGGATTTCAGCGCTTATATGAAAGATTCACAAAAGCTCTCCAACATGTTGCTGAACGAGGTTCGCGTGGTCACTGTGCCGGGCAAGGAATTCGGTTTCGAAGGCCACCTGCGGCTCAGTTATTGTGGAACTGTTCGCGACATTACCGAAGGTTTGGATCGCATCAAGTGGGCGCTGGACCCGAACTCGCCCAATGAGCTCTATCTTGGCGACCGCAAGCTGGTGAGGGAGTGGGTATGAACATCTATCTGGATGTCCAATCTCCTGCTGTGAAAGAGGCCGGAAAACTGGCCAGCGCGTATGGTCTGCAGAATCACGGACTGGTCAACCTCCGGCGCGTGTACTGGAATCTGCCCACGCCGGCGCTGTACGAGGAGAGCATCTTTCGCTCGGAGGGCAGCCTGTCGCATCTCGGACCGCTGGTGGTCAACACCGGCAAACATACGGCGCGAGCGGCGGCCGACAAATTCGTGGTGCGCGAACAATCGACGGAAGGAAAAGTCTGGTGGGGCCAGTACAACCGCCCGTTTACCGGCGAAAGCTTCAGCGCGTTATTGACTCGCCTGCAGGGTTACCTGCAGGGCCGCGATGTGTTCGTACAGGACTGTTTCGCGGGCGCGGACCCCGAGCATAGCCTACCCATCCGCATCATCACGCAGAAGGCCTGGCACAGCTTGTTTGCCCGCACCATGTTTCTGACAACTCGCAATCAGGATGCACTCCAACACCACATCCCCGAGTTCACGGTCATTGCCGTGCCATCCTTCCAAGCATCGCCCATGGTCGACGGCACCCGCACGGAAACGTTCATCATCATCAACTTCCGCGAGCGGCTGGCCATCATTGGCGGGACAAGCTACGCGGGCGAGATCAAGAAGACTATTTTCACGGTTCTGAATTTTCTGCTGCCGCTGGAAGGAATTCTCTCGATGCACTGCTCGGCGAACGTGGGCGCGGAGGGCGACGTCGCTATTTTCTTCGGGCTTTCGGGCACGGGAAAAACGACGCTCTCTGCCGATCCCAGGCGCCGCCTAATCGGCGACGACGAACACGGCTGGAGCGACAACGGCGTATTTAACTTCGAGGACGGATGCTACGCCAAGGTCATTCGTCTTTCGCCGGAAGCCGAACCGCAGATTTACGCCTGCACCCGCAGATTCGGAACGGTCCTGGAAAACGTAACCTTCGATCCGGTGTCGAGGCACCTCGATTTGAACGACTATTCCGTAACCGAGAACACGCGCGCGGCGTATCCGCTCTCCTACATCGAAAATTGCATGCCCGAAAAGCGCGCCGGCCATCCCAAGAACGTGATTTTCCTGACCTGCGATGCTTCCGGCGTGATGCCCCCGATTTCGAAGCTCAATCCCGACCAGGCGATCTACCACTTTATCTCTGGCTATACCAGCAAGATCGCGGGCACTGAGATTGGGCTCGGTGTGGAACCGGAGATCACTTTCAGCACCTGTTTTGGCGGGCCATTCATGGTGCACCATCCCTTGGCCTATGCGGAGCTCCTGAAGAAAAAAATCCAGAAGCATGGAGCCAATGTGTGGCTCGTGAATACGGGCTGGACTGGAGGTCCCTTTGGCATCGGCAAGCGCATCAGCATTCATCACACACGTGCGCTGCTCAATGCTGCACTCAGCGGCTCGCTGCTTCACGTGCGATATAAGAAGGATCCGGTGTTCGGATTCGAAGTGCCGGTGGAATGTGGAGGTGTGCCTTCAGAAATTCTGGATCCGGCGAATACCTGGCCGAACCGGGAGGAGTATTTCAGCAAATACGATGCGCTCGCGGCTCGCTTCATCGAGAATTTCAAACTGATGATGGCGGAGTGCCCCGAGCACATTCTTGAAGCCGGGCCGAAGCGCCTGGTAGAGGTCGCGGTCCACTAAGGACGTGTGGGGAAGCTGAGGCGGCCGGGGCTATAGCGTCGCCGCGCTATGGCGCAACCAGATCCCAAACGGTTGCCTCAGAGCCGAGAACCGAAAGTTGCTGCATCACGCCGAGTGTGTCCCACTCTTCCCACTCCTCGACAATTCTTCCATCGGCGATGCGATCGACTACGATGCCAGAACCGGTCCACTGCTTGCCTGACGGGATAAGGCCCATGAACGTCCCCGTCTGCGTGCCGATAAAGGTCCAGCGTGTAACGACTTTGTCGTCTTCGGCGATTTGATCCTCGATATTCCAGCGGCCATCGGGAAAAGCGGTAAAGAGACCAATCAGGAATTGGCGGTGAAGTTCATTCCTGAGTTCGCCGACGGTCGGGGCGTGATAAGCGACATCGGCATAAAATTCCGGATAAAGGGCTGCGTCATGCGGGTTCAGACAGTCGTCAAAGAGCCGACGAATCAAAACCTTGTTGGCTTCACTCATAGGGTTCTCCTTTTGCTCCACAATCGGGTCGCCTGATTCTCAATTCAATTCGCCTACGACGCTCTGCACTGCACGCAAGATTTCGCCGTCTCTGGCGACACTGGCGAGGCTATTGATGTCGTCGTGAAGCGGCCGGTCTTCATCCAGTTTTTTCACGTAAGAGCGGATCACTTGATACGCTGCCTGCGTCGCAGGGGCAGGTCTTACTGGATAACGAAAATCAAAGGCCTGCGCCGCCGCCATTAGCTCAATGGCAATGATGTGCCAGGCATTCTCGATGATCTGGCGGGTCTTGATGGCCGTGGTCATTCCCATCGAGACAAAGTCTTCTTGGTCGGCTGCTGCAGGGATCGACCCGGTCGCGGCCGGATTGCACAGTACGCGATTCTCGCAAACTAATGCGCCTGCTGTGTATTGCGTCAGCATCAGGCCGGAGAACATCCCGGCACCCTTGGTCAGGAATGGAGGCAGACCGACCGACAGATGAGGATTCATCAGTCGATTTAGCCTTCGCTCTGAAAGAGCTGCGACGGTCGTCACCGACATACCCAGCAGCTCTAATGCAAAAGCCATCGGCGTGCCCTGGAAATTCGCGCCGGTGAGCACAAGTTTTTCGCCGGGGAAGAATGTGGGATTGTCCGCCGCATGATTGAGTTCGATCTCGAGCATG